>ERZ761594.100-NODE-100-length-40644-cov-10.354382_pt1 | contig 40644 bp, 37 predicted proteins | sample MGYA00511036_ERZ761594 | MGnify/ENA primary metagenome ERZ761594 (study PRJEB28899, sample SAMN03785561) | bioreactor sludge metagenome | biome: EBPR Sludge; feature: EBPR Bioreactor; material: 0.22µm filtered reactor supernatant | place: Saint Lucia: Queensland... | reverse complement strand
GATGCTCAGGAGTCTCGTGGGCTCGGAGATGTGTATAAGAGACAGTTTTATTACTCTTCTTTGTATTAATCCCCCCGCTTGTTATTGCTCTTATTATTCTAAACTATTATTTAAGAATTTATCCGGGGATCTTTATTCAAGATACACCTGTGGGCGGTAAACATAAAGCTGAAGCGCAGGCACTTATCACCAACACATACACACTCCCTTCAAGCATTACCATTACTATTAATACGAGCACCGGCTCAAAGACAGCACTCCTTGAAACTAAAAACATTGAAGCCGCATACCAGTACGAGGAAAGTATCCAAAAAGCCTACGATGTCGGTAGGTCAGGTAACTTATTGAAGGATATTGAGACGGTTTCATTATTAGTCAAAAAACCTTCGAAGTTTTCTATCCCTGTTACATACAATGAATCCCTCCTTACTCATTTTATCGATACACTTCCAGAAATAATCGACCAAGAACCGGTGTATCCGCGCTTCATTTTAAAAAATGGTGCAATCACAATCGAAAATGGGAAACCCGGAGATGAACTTCCACTTGAGTATGTACGAAGCGCGATTATGGAAGCGCTTGTAGCAGGACACAGCGCACTCACAATGAATACAAAAGTCGTTAATCCTGTCCTTACCGAAAGCGAAATTCAAACTGCAATTGAAAGAGCGACAGTGCTCCTTCCAAAGAGCATTCAACTCACTATAGAAAGTAAAGTCGTACAAACGCTCAAGATAGATAAATTAGTGACACTACTCAAGCCGAATGGCGGATATGACCAAGAGAAGGTTCGATTACTTACCGACGGGCTAACGGAACAGTATGAAAAAGAGGTTACAGAGCCAGTCTTCAAATTTGAAGGAAATCGAGTTGTCGAATTTTCGCCGGGAAACCCAGGCATTAAAATTGATAAGGAATTACTCTTCAAAGGACTTATCTATTCTGTGTCGTTGCTTGAAAAAGATGATGAACAAACATCGTACGAAATCCCTCACTCAAAAGCAGATCCTAAAACTGAGATCTCTGATGTAAACAATCTTGGTATTACTGAGTTAATTGGAAAAGGAACTTCTAATTTTAAAGGATCAATCCCTTCTCGTATTCATAATGTCTCACTTGCGGCATCACGAATAAATGGTGTGCTAATCCCACCTGGAAAAGTGTTTTCATTTAATGAGTCACTCGGGGATATTTCAAAATACACGGGATATAAAGAAGCGTATGTCATCAAAGATGGCAAAACAGTGTTAGGAGACGGAGGTGGAGTGTGTCAGGTATCAACAACTCTCTTTAGAGCGGTACTCAATGCAGGGCTTCCAATTACGGAACGACGCGCCCATGCGTATCGAGTTGGATATTACGAGCAAGGCTTTGACCCTGGTCTTGATGCCACTATCTATTCCCCCACAACTGATTTCAAATTTACAAACGACACTGGCAATTACATTCTCATCCAAACAAAAGTAGATACCAAAAATTTAACTGCAGAATTTAGCTTATACGGGACCAGTGACGGAAGAAAAGTAACGCTCACAAAACCTATCGTGACAAATCAAATTGCACCTGAGGAAGATTTGTATGTTGATGATCCAACGCTCCCTACCGGCCGAGTTACCCAAGTGGAACATAAAGCATGGGGAGCAAAGGTGAGTTTCAATTATTCGGTCGAGCGCGATGGCGCTGTCATTTATCAGAAAAACTTTGTGAGTACGTATCAGCCATGGAGAGCTGTCTACATGAAAGGGACAGGACCTGCACAATAAAGCACTATGAATATTCTCGCAATAGAAACGAGCTGTGACGAAACCTCTGTTGCAATCGTTACAGATGGAACTGAAGTTCTAACCTGTATCACTGCGAGTTCTATGGACATACACACAGCAACAGGAGGTATTATTCCTGAGAACGCTGCTCGCAAACAAATCGAATATATTCTCCCCACTTTGGAGAAAGCACTCTCTGTAATACAAGAAAAAGGTGACGCAAATACAAAGGTGTGGATGAAAGAATGTATGGAGCACATTGATGCGATCGCAGTAACCGTAGGCCCGGGACTTATTGGTTCATTGCTCGTCGGAGTCGAGACTGCAAAGACACTTGCGACCTTCTATCAGAAACCGCTTATTCCAGTAAACCACGTCAAGGCACATATCTATGCAACGTTTCTAACTGAACCGCATCCGCAATTTCCGTTAATTGCACTAGTCGTTTCAGGAGGACATACGGATTTCATATTTATGAAAGATCACAACACATACAATTGGATTGGCGGAACGAGAGATGATGCAGCGGGTGAAGCATTTGATAAGAGTGCTCGACTACTGGGACTTGGATATCCAGGTGGGCCGGCAATATCAAAATCTGCAGATCTTTATTTGCAAGAAAATCCTCATGCAAAACTTAATTTATTTCCCCGGCCAATGATTCATGATGATACTTTTGATGTGAGTTTCTCAGGATTAAAAACGGCAGTGCATCGAATTGTTGAGAAAAATAAAACCGATAATATGTATTCGCAAGAACAACTTGCTGCAGAATTACAAGAGGCAATTATCGACAGTTTAATTAATAAAACCGTCAAAGTAGTTGACAGGTACAACCCCAAAAGTGTAGTCATTTGTGGTGGGGTTTCGGGGAATGCCCGCCTCAAAATGAGCTTAAAAGCACTTCAATTATTTGAAGCGAACAATATATCGGTTCACGTCCCTCTCTTAAAATATACAACTGATAATGCTGCAATGATTGGCAGTTTTGCATTTTTCAATCGAGCAAATAGCCAAATAGAAACTGTCGCACCAAACCCTGAATTGCACTTTGCAGAATAAAACAAGTACTTTATACTTCTTCTCAATTTTCAGATTGTTCGTAATACAGGAGATTTGAAATGTACACGTCTGACTATTGGGTTCTTAGTGTCATGTTTCTTCTCTGCGCTTTTGTTGTTGGAGTATTTATGAAAATAAATCCCCACAGGGGCGCAATAGGAAGCGGGGTTTTAAACATCACAATCATTCTGCCAAGCACTATCTTTTTTGTCCGACAAGAACCTGACTCAATGATCGTCGCGCTTATTGCAATGATGGGCCTTGTTGTTGTGATGCTTATTAGCCAACAGAGTGCATATCTGGTTGTGAGCGATTTACATGTGATGAGGATATCGGAGAATGACGCGAAATCTCGCGCACGTGTCCTGGCAGACAGGCATCTTATGTCGCTCGTAATCATTTCACTACTGTCAGTTTCAGTAATTGATATCTATCCAATCGTGTTACTTACCGTTTTATTTGGAGTAACAGTTGGGTTATTGCGATTTAATTTCGGAGACTACGCTCAAGTAGATCTCTTGAAAACAACCTAAGCATGCCAGCACGAGTCGCTCGTGCTGGTTTTTTCTTGTATAATTGGGCTCAAATGGAAAAGGCATACAACCAGGCTCATGAAACAGATATCTATCAGAAATGGGAAGAGAGCAAGTCATTTACTCCAGAAAAGGACCCTAACAAAAAGCCGTTTACCATTATCATGCCTCCCCCAAATGCAAACGACCCCTTGCATGTGGGTCACGCAATGTTTGTAAGCGTTGAAGATATTCTTATTAGATACCATCGAATGAAAGGTGATGCGGCTCTCTGGCTTCCTGGAACAGACCATGCTGGTATTGAGACCCAATTCGTTTTTGAAAAAAAGCTTGCGAAGGATGGGAAGAGCCGATTTGATTTTGACAGAGAAACGTTGTTTGCGAAGATATGGGAATATGTACAGGACAACTCAGGGGTTGCTGTTGCACAAATGAAACGACTGGGGGCATCTGCTGACTGGGATCGGTTTACCTTTACACTTGATCCGAACGTCGTGACGTTTGTATACAACACCTTTGAAAGACTCCATAAAGACAACCTCGTATACCGAGCAGAAAAGCTTGTAAACTATTGTGTAAAGTGTGGCACCGGATACTCTGAACTCGAAGTTGAGTATGAAGAGCGAATTGATCCACTGTACTACGTAAAATATCCAATCAAGGACTCCCCTTCTGAATTTGTCACAGTTGCGACAGTGAGACCTGAACCTCTGTTTGCAGATACTCACCTCGCCGTTAACCCGAAGGACAAAAAGCGTAAACACCTAGTTGGTGTTACTGTCTTAAATCCCCTGACCGGCGCTGAAATGCCGATTATTGCAGACGAATTTGTAGATCCGGCGTTTGGGACTGGTGTCGTAAAGCTCACTCCAGCACATGATGCAAATGATTGGGCAGTTGCTGAAAAGCACAATCTCCCTCGAAATGTGGCAATTACAATGCAAGGAAAACTGACAGACAAAGCGGGCCAATTTGCCGGTCTTCGAGTGCTTGAAGCGCGCAAGCAAATCGTTGCGTTTTTGACTACTAATGGCTTTATCGAAAAAGTGGATGAGAAATATTCGCACCGAATTGCAACATGCTACCGATGTCACAGCGTGATAGAACCACTCCCCTTGCCCCAGTTCTTCATTTCGGTGAAACCGCTTACCGAGCCGGCTCTTCTTGCTATTAAAAACAAACAGGTAAAGATTCACGGAACAGGTCGAGAAAAAATACTGGTTAACTGGCTTAAAAATCTCCGTGACTGGAATGTAAGCCGTCAAATTGTGTGGGGAATTCGAATCCCCGTCTGGTATGAGGTTGCAAAAAACCCTAACATCTCAGTGACATTTTTATCTGAAAGTGGCGAAAAGGTTCGAGGGGAACTCGGAGAACTACTCAATCACTATCCCCTCTCTGAAATTACAAAAGGCCTACAATCATTAATCGCTCCGAATGACAGCACCTTTGTGATCTCACAAAACAACCCAGGAGACGGCTATATCCAAGAAACGGATACCTTTGACACCTGGTTCTCATCAGGACAATGGCCAGTTGTCACATTGAAGGTAAGAGAAGGGGATTTTGAGTACTTTTATCCGACCTCTGTGATGGAGACAGCATACGACATTCTTCCATTTTGGGTAATGCGAATGCTGATGCTTGGGCTGTATTTAACTAACGAAGTTCCGTTTACTGACGTGTACTTCCATGGGTTGATTAGAGACGAGCAGGGCCGGAAGATGAGTAAATCGGTCGGCAATGTAATAAATCCAATTGATTTGGTTGAGAAGTATGGTTCAGATGCACTCCGTATGGCACTCGTCATGAGTACTACTCCAGGCACTGACAATAATGTTGGAGAGAGCAAGGTGAGGGGAATGAGGAATTTTAGCAACAAGATCTGGAATGCCACTCGCTATGTCGTAGAAGGATCAAAAGAGGAACCAGTATTAGCAAGTAAGCTTCGGGATGAGGAAGTATTGACCCACATTAGCGAAATCGTAGATACTGCAACTAAAATGCTTGACTCACTGAAATTAGGCCTAGCCGCTGAATACCTGTACCAGGAGTTTTGGAGATGGTATTGTGACCAAGTGATTGAAATGCATAAAAAAGGAGAAATTACGACTAAGACTCTTACCAGAGCACTCCACACGTTTTTGAATCTTCTGCACCCGTTTGCCCCCTACGTGACAGAAGCTTCATACCAGCAACTGTCTGACAAGAAGACGCCACTCCTGATCACGGCTTCTTGGCCAGTTAAATAACCCTCACTTCGACTGTCTTATCCTGGTGCGTTTTCTCGTCTTCGTGCTTCTTGCCGTCCTTTGCGAGTAAAAACATGCTTCCAACGGTGAGTCCACGAGCCTAAGTCACCTAGGCAAGTGCTATTCAATACCTGGTATGTTGAGCGTGGGGAACTATTCAAGGAAGAAGTGAGGGAGAAAGGGAGGAGCGGCGATTATTCTTCTTTCTTTTCATCAGAAGCTTCACTCGCTGAATCAGCTCCTGTAGCGGCAGCTGCATCAGTTGTTTCACCTTCAGCTGCTACTGGTTCTTCAATAACTTCTTCCTTCTGAGGAGGTTCTACTTTTGCAAGCACTTGATCAGCTTCGGCCTGAATTTCAACAGCTTCTCGATTGTATGAAAGCTCTGCAACAGTTACCACCTGGTCAACTTCGGTCAAAAGGGTGGCGTCAATTTCAAATTTCTCAGGAAGGTCTCCCGGAAGCGCTTCTACTTCAAGTTCATTTACGAGTAATACAGCGGTACCCATTCCTTGTTTTTCAGCTGGGCTTTCACCGACCAACTCAACAGGAACTGCAGCTTTCACCTTTTCTGTGAGATCAACTTCACGGAAATCGATATGAAGCGGTTCCCCAGTTACTGGATGAATCTGAACATTACTTATAAGAACAGGGTGCTTCTTAGAATCTAAAACAAGTTCGAGCAAACCAGTCTCCCCGATTGCTTTGTATGTTGAAACGAGCTCATCACGGGAAACTTGTACATTGATGGATTCAATCTTTGCACCATAAATTGTGCCAGGAAGTACACCTTCTGATCGAAGACGTCTAACTTTACGTCCAATTAAGGTACGAGGCTGAGCGTTGAGAGTGTGTTTTTTCATAGTGGAATTACAATATCTTTGCCGAACGACGTATTGTACTGCCTATCCCCGTTCTTGGTCAAGGCTGACACCGAAATCGGGTATTCCTCTACCCCACCTTGCTTCCATAGTATGAGGGCAGAAGTTGACGGAATCTCCCAGGTAATTGTTATAACTCCCGTTTGTCCAGCTTCGATTGTCGCAAGTGCTCCCGCCTCTTCCCTATCGTCAACGGTTTCAAGTTCTGGAATTACAGCGGTTTCTTCTCCTCCCAAGGAAACATTCATGGCGGAAACAGTGCTCCCTTTTGGCGCTATTCCCCGTGCATATACACGATACCGTGTTTCATCACTGACAGAACTCGCCTTATTGGTAATTTTAATGACACTGGTAGCGGTTATTGATTCATCTGTTTTCTGTATAGAAAGCTCGCCTGCCCGTTCAATAAACTGATTCGCTTTGTTCACGCCAACGTTTGCCTCGACAAACCCAATAGCGTTCCCGGGCATAACTCCAGCTACGTTAGCCTTTAATAGTTCTGCCTGTACTGACGTGTTTCTGCTGTACAGCTGAATATCTCGGGCTTCTATATTTCTCAGTAATCCTGATAGAAGTGATAACGCACGGTGCTCCCCTTCTGACTGCAACTTATGAAGCACGGCATTAAATACAGCAGTTAAATAGTTAGACTTTTTTCGTGAACCTGGAAAGAATTCCTTGTGTACCTCGCTTTGTATTTTTTGATAAAACGTCTCTGCGGTTAACGTGCCACCATAATCAGGCACAGTAATCGGCCCAACAGTGGCAATAATAGTTCTCAAGACTTCAAGGTTTACGCCAATTACGCCATGCACTTCCCTATTCAAACTTTTATCTAAAAACCAGGCAGCCCGTTCTGCGCTCGTCGCAAAATCCGGATCCCAGTTACTATCCCTCATCGTCCATTTGGCCTCCCCGAGATAGTTTCGAATTGGCGTTGGTGGTTTTACATACCCTGCAAGCTGACCATCAGCATCGTAGACATCATAAATATTCTGTGCAGCAACTTCCCCATTATCAATGTCTACCAGCAAAAATGACCCAATAAATCCTCCAGTGGGTCGAAGTTCCATGTTGTTTTGCAATAACACCATATACGTTACAGGTCCTTTGTTTCCAAATAGTTCAGGTGCTTGATGTGAGACCGCGGCGAGAATGGGGAGATATGATGCATGTGCAAATACTGTTTCAAGCTGCGGAGCAAATCGCTTTATAACTGAAATCTGCTGTGACTTACTCGACAAAAAAGAGATGTCACGAGACAGTTTTTCAAAACGGGGAGCGAGTGCCTCTAACGTGTTTACTTCTGGATGAGTCTTCAGTTCTTTAATAATTGCGTGTCCTTCCTGACCAAGAATTGCACTTTCATATACAAAACTTGAGAGTGACAACGGCGTTTTCGCAATAGTACCAATAAGCGGTACTGACGTGAATGCTGCAGACACTGTGGTACCAGTACTCGCACTTACTTGTGCACATTGCAGGAGTGGAGTGGTGAGTGTGCTACTTACACTTGGCATTGTTTTTACTGCCAGGGCCATACAACTGCCTGACACAAGGAGCAAGACGTAGGGGAGACTAAGCAGCCATATGCCAAAAATCATGGTAGCTTCAATAACTTTTCGAGAGCGAGCTGTTACCTTCGGAAAGCGGCGAATGCGTGTTCGCGGTGGTATGGCCTTTGGTTGTGCAACAGCCCGAGCGGGCGGCACTGATACTGAAGGCTCGTGACGTGGAACTGCTGGAACAGGGGTGACCGGATAGCTTTCAGCTATTGGCGTAGATGTTATAACAACTGGCTGCGTATCAACTCGGATCGTTTCAATCGTACTCTTCACATACTCGGGATGCGGCGTAATAATGCAGGGGAGTTTACTATTGAATCCGCAGAAACGCTTTACGATTGCGTTTGCCGCATCGGAGATTTTTGCATTCTGGTGTACATAATAGGTGAATGGATGTGAAGGAAATGAATCCACAGTCTCAAATGTTTTTACATGCAGTTGAACGGTACCACCAACAACTGCAATATGGTCGTGAAAATTACTTACAGTAATTACAATTGCCGCAGGATGAGCGTGCAACTCAGTCACTGTCGATACTTGGACGGCATTTCCCACCAATGAAAATGCAGAGAGGAGTGCGCTTGTAAAGGAATCTTTTTTTCCGTATATGCAGAAGGTCGTTGGCATTGATCAAGTTTATCATGCAGCTTTCGGTGAAAACCTCACGTTGCCAGCACATGAATCTTATTGTCGTAATTTTACTGTATCCCGCGGGGAAGTTTGAAAGAGGTTACACGGGTACAATTCCTCAATTTCCCGTGGAAGACTAGTGGCCAATATTTCGGTCCATTACCGCGTTCACCAATTGATCTGCGTGAGCATTTTCTGCACGTCTGACATGAACAAACGAAACAGAAAAAGGCGCTGTTTTTAAGATGCGTTTAATCTCCGTTGCGATAGAGAGCAGTGTTTGGTCTTTAATTTTATATTCTCCACGCATTTGCTTTACAACAAGCTCTGAGTCCATCAAGATGTCACACGTCGTAATGCCAAGGTCTTTCTGGGATACTGCCCATTCACATGCCATTCGAAGAGCGGTGTATTCTGCAACATTATTAGTTGTATCTCCGAGAAAGAGACTTTCTTCATGAATGAGTTCGTTCTGCGGGGTATGAACGGTGAATGCTGAGGCGGCTGGACCAGGGTTTCCTCGTGAACCACCATCTGTGTGAATAACGATGTGCATAAGTTAGGCAATTGTACCCAAGCCCTTCTATTTTGTCAGCAATAAAAAGGAGGGGACTACGAATAATCCCCTCTAAACCAGTTGTTACGGGAACTCGCGCTTTATATAGAGCGCAATCGACTCCCAGCAGTCCACCCGATATGACTCAGGTATGTAATCTGCGAGCCTAGTTATAATGCGGTGTGCTTCCGCGGTGTTTTTATACAGACCACTTAAAAGTGCATACCAATACGCCCGATCAATTCGGTACCGAGCTTGATATCGATAGGCTAATTCAAGGTACCACCCGGCTTTATCGTGAAGGTATTTCATGGCTGTTGTTTTTTTCTCCAGAAAGAGCAACTGTTGCTGCTCAGGTCCTTTGTACAGCGGGACGTTGGCTCCAATGACAGTAAGAGCTTGATCCCATTTCTTCTCATCTATCAATGTGTGAATTACTTCAAAGGCCGTAATAAACGTACCCAGCAAGTTTGCATCTTGTAAACAAGGTGCAAAGCCGAGCGCAACTGCAGCAAGAGAGCGAGCCTCGTTTAAATTTCCTTTTTCAAGTGCTGCACGTGCCTGCGCTAAATACTCATGACCCAAAGCTAGTTGTTGCGACATAGCGATTTTTGCCTCCTGTAACTTCTTTTGAGAATGAGGGAGTGACGGATAAAACAATAGCGACTTATTAAAAGCGTTCGTTGCGTTTAAATAGTCGCCCTTTTTAAGGAAAGTAACGCCTGCAAGATAAAACGACCAGGAAGCGCTAATAAAGCATCCAGTTTCTCTTTGTCCGTCACTGCAGTATGAGTAAGAGACAAGAGAGACCTGAGCGCGTCACTCACTACAAGTGTCTTCGTATCTTTCATATACGCTTGAACCGCTGTGTATGACAAGAGACCAACAACATGAATCGCATGGGGTAATCCGATATATTGGCTAAACCATACGATAAGCCTCACAAGGAACTGATCTATGATAGGCAAATGCCCAAGCTGGTCCATACAAAGTGTCCTCTCACTAAAGATATAAGGTGCCAACAAAAAACTGGGCAATTGTACCAGATACGTAATCTGTTAAGGTTTAGGCTTCGTCAGGTAGGGATGAAGCACGAAGAGAAAGAGGAGAACAAGGAGCGGTTGATTGAGTGTCATCCAATAATGATCAAACAAAGAGATGACAAGAATTGCAATAACCGGGGCAGTAAATGGAATAGAGAAGAATAGTGATATACATAACAAGATCCCCAGTCCTCCCATTTCCGCAAAAACGAGCAGTGGAATGTTATGAACAGGCTGCAATAGCGACGTTACTCCTGTTATAAACGTTTGAGGGACTATTTCTAGCGCTCCAGGAATTTTTGTTACAAATGTGCCTAATCCAGATCCGAGAACGGGTGATTGTGAACCGATAAACCCGGCCTCAATAGCTAATGCAATTCGCTCTCTTGTGTTTTTCCCAATGCGTGAGCCGACATCAATGGACGCGAAAGAAAAGAGAATGGGTGAGAGAAGGGATACAAAGACCACACACAGTAGGAGTACTTTTTGTAAATACGTGCTCATACCTACCTTCACTTTGGCAAAAAGAAAAAATAATCCGCAAAATCCGATCGCGAGCCATGCCGAATAGGACTCAGTAAAGAGGATGACAACAGCAACCAAACAGGTTATATACCAAAACCGCCCTGTTTTATTCTTATGAAGGATCACCCACATAAGCCATAACACAAGTATCACGCCGGCGAGCACATTCGGATGGGGAAGCGTTGCGTACGGGCGCAATGATACAAACGGCATGAGTTTTGACAACGCAATACCAGGGGTTTCTACCGTAAACCGTCGTTCTCCAAGCCAATATAAAACACCATTTAAAGAGCCACGTTGTGCAATTTGGAATAATGCGAGCACACAAGTCCAGAAGAGGGTGACTGGAATGGAATTTACAAACAGCGCTCTTACTACTTTTCTCTCTGTCAAAAGGAGTGATGCAAGGAGAATATACAAAGATATTCGCAGCCAGCGGTAGAGAGATAACGCAGGAATTGTTGAAAAAACGATATTGAGTGCAATAAAAAGTCCAAGAACAATCAATTTCTTTTTTGTGTTGAGTGAGAGTTTTGAAGGTATCAACTGCACTTCATCTCGAAAGAGCATGACAAGTATCACACTTATTACGTCCGTGAGATACACAGTGGGAGACAAGTAGTCCACTCGAATGCCTGAAACGAGTGACCATGAAGGCCAAAAATGAAAACCTAACTGACTAGGAAGTAATAGGATAAGAAGAACAAGAAAAAATCGTTTTAAGAAGCTCACTCTGGCTTAACAATGAGATATCGATCGGCACCTTCACCTTCAGATTCACTAATAACACCCTTCATTTCAGAGAGTGCTGTGTGAATAACGCGTCTTTGGTCAGGTGTTAAGTTGTATAAATATTGGGCTTCATGAGTCTGCTTGGCTCGGTCAGCTGCTTGCTTCGCGAGTGAAAGAAGATATTCTTCATGTTTTTGTCGCCAACCTGAAACATCAAGTACCACGCGATGCCACTCTCCGGTTCGAGTTCTTAATGCCATTCCAAGGAACGACTGGATAGCAGCGAGAGTTTGACCATGCGCTCCAATCAGAAGGCCCGCTTCCTTCTCACTTTCAATGACGACGTGGTACGTTGCACCTTCTTCTGAAGTTTCTTCAGTCACGGTAACAACCGCTTGAATTCCGGTCAACTGAATGAGTTTGTCAGTTAATTCGACTAATGTTTTTTCAATAGCACTTGCCATAGCGAGGCTATTGTATCACAGGTTTTATTAACTTGTAAGAAGAAATGAGGTTATGCTTTGGCACGAAGGGCTTTAGCCTTTGCTACCCATGGAGTTAATCCACCCCAACCAAAGGATCGATATTGTTGCCAACCTTGGAACAGTGAGAATACGAGCCAGTAGAGGGCAAGCCCTGACGGAAAACTTACCCCAATAAGAAGTGTCATAAGCGGAAAGGTATAAATCATAGAGGATTGCATTGCGGTTGCCATATCATCTGCTTCACCCTTTGTTTTCTTTGCAACTTGTTCTTCTTGCGCGACGTATGGCATAGAAATTTTGGCTGAAAGGAATTGAACCAATGCAGAGAGAATGACTAATAAACCTGGAAGTGCAAATGAGATACCAGGAACACGGAACACATCAGGAGCAGTAACATCAAGATACAAAAATCTTGTATTAAGCATTGCACCTTCCGCAAACTTAACAGGTGTATAGAGAAGATTATTAAAGGCATCAGGAACCGATCCATGACCTGCAAGGAGCAATTGAAACGCCTGATACAGCGCGATTAAAACGAGGAGCTGCAGAATTTGAGGCAAACATCCTGCAGTTGGATTAATACCATTCTGTTTATATACCTCAGCTTGTGCTTTTAAATAGCCTTGTTTATCACTACCGTATTTCTTTTGGAGTTTTTTCAACTGTGGTTGAATCTCACGAATTTTCTTCATGTTGTCGGTTGCAGGTTTCGTAAGGGGAGTAAGAACTACGCGAAGAAACAGAGAAAATCCAATGATCGCAAGGCCCATATTGCTCCCTAAAAGACGATAGAAAACGATCAGTCCGTTTGCGAGCGGTTGAGTAAGTAGTGCGCTAAAAAGTTCTCCCATGACTTCTGATTGTACAGGATTTTTAAAAAATCGGCAGAGTGGAGTGTTTACTTTACCGGGTCATAGCCACTACCACCCCACGGATGACAGCGTGCAATTCGCCGAATAGAAAGTGTTGTCCCTTTCAGAAAGCCGTGCTTGGTTAGAGCTTGTGAACAATATTCAGAACACGTTGGAGTAAAGCGACATCCAGTACCAGTTAAAAACACAAGCAACCAAGAAAAAGTTGCTTTGTAGAATCGTAGCAGTATCGTATACACAGCGTTTTACTTATTTAATAATCGAAGCGTTGCGAAAGGCTTCGCCAACTTCTTTCATAACGTCAGCAGTATATGCTCTTAAAATTGAAGCTTTTGGTAAAAACACACAATCAAATCCAGGAGCAACAAAGGTGAGTTGAAAGCGTGTTCCTTCACTTAAAACTCGTTTAATTCGGTTTCTGTCGTGAGCCAATGGAACAACTTTGTTGGGAATAATAAAGCCAAATCGACTCGGTTCGCTATCATTGCGAGGATATACACTCAAAGAAAAATTTGAGGAATGAGTAATACGACCTTTTTCTTTAACGAGAGAAAAATCCTTTTGTGAAGTTAAACGAAATACTTTAGCAAGCATTAGACTGTGAGCTTCTTTCGACCACGTGCGCGTCTCTCTTTAATGACTCGTCGACCAGTTGCTGTTGCCATTCGCTTTCGAAATCCATGCACTCGTACGCGTTTTCGCTTGCTTGGTTGATAGGTTCTTTTCATTGCCATGGGTGAATTATACAAAATTTCCGCTGATATTCAAAGGGGAGGCTGCTTTTGCTCGCCTTATGTATATGTTTTCTCCATAAATATGCAGTTGACCCATTGTGGATAACTTGTTACAAGTAACTACTGCCCCCAGTCTTTTTTTTGTTCCATGAAAATTGATAAACAACAAGTGTGGCAGGAAGTTCTTCAAAGTTTGAAGGTCTCCGTTACCGCAGCAACATTCACAACCTGGTTTGGGAAAACCCATTTAGCATCAATCCGTAAGGTTGATGCAAAGCGGTATATCGCGGAAGTCGGATGCGAAACTGCAATGTCGCGACAGTTTATAGAAGAACGCTATTTCGGTCTCATTCAAGATGCACTTATCAAAACAATTGGAGCTCCATGCGATTTAACATTCATCATTAAAACTGATCCAGAGAAGTTGAAAACAAATACAGAAGCTGCCCCTGCACCTCTTTTTGAAGAACAACGATCTATGACTGACGACGTTATGTCAAAGATAGTAAGAGCACAGATTAGACCAAACTTCACATTCGAAGATTTCGCCGTTTCTGGGAGTAATCAACTTGCCTGGGCCGCGGCTGAGGCAGTGAGCATTACCCCAGGGTATGCGTATAATCCACTTTTTATCTGGGGCGGAGTAGGGGTTGGCAAGACTCACCTAATGCATGCTGTCGGCATTAACATCCTCAAGAAGAAACTTGATGCGCGAATACTTGCGTGTACTGGGGAAGACTTTACCAATGATATCGTCTCAGGAATTCGCAATAAGAACACACAATCTGTACGAGATAAGTATCGAAAACTTGATGCACTTTTTATTGACGATATTCAATTTATTGCAGGAAAAGATACTGCGCAGGAAGAGTTTTTCCACACGTTTAATGCAGTTACCTCAGCCGGGGGACAGATTATTATGACTAGTGATCGCCCACCAAGTGAAATACAAAAACTTGAAGATCGATTGCGGAGCAGGTTTGAGGCAGGATTAATTGTAGACATCTCACCACCGGATTTTGAACTCAGGTGCGCTATCGTTCAAATTAAGAGTGAACAAAAAGGGATTGACCTGAGCGAGTCATTAGTGCACGTTATTGCAGGAAACATAGATTCAGCACGTGCCATTGAAGGATTTCTCACAAGACTTTCTTCTGAAATCAAACTGAACAAAGCGGAAGTAAATGAAGAACTACTTAAAAAGATTTTAAAGAAAGGGGATAGTGATGTTACTGAGGTCGTGAAATTGTTCTCAACAGATAAAGTGATCGATGCCGTTTGTAAGCACTATTCAGTCAGCAAACGTTCAATTCTGGGCAAGGAACGTTCAAAAATGATTGCATTCCCACGGCAAATACTTATGTACATACTACGTGTTGAGATGAAACTTCCTTATGAAGAGTTAGGACAAATACTAGGAGGGAGAGACCATTCAACCGTAATGCACGGTGTGGATAAGATTACGAGTTTACTCTCAAATGATGCGGATACGAGAGCGGATATTGAGCGGATAAAGTCATTAGTCTAAGTGGATAAACCGCACGGATAAACTATGTTCTCCACTTATCCACTGTGAAAACTACATTATCCACAAATCCATCAACAACTCGTTTACGGCTGTTATCAACAGCAATCTGTTAGCTCAACTACGGGAGTGATATACACATATCCACCGTTACTACTACTACTTCTACTATTTAATTAAATGAAAGAAACACACATACACACAATTGGCGTTAAAACTGGATAAGTGGATAATGCATTTTTATAATTCACTGGTTCAAATCTAATAGTGATTAATCATTACGAGATGAAAAACAATATCGTTTGTCTGTTCAAATGAACACTCCTAGGTTATACTCGGTTGAACTATGAAGGTAACGCTTCTTACTCGCGACTTTGCAAAAACACTTTCTGTTTCTTCACGTTTCGTTGCAACCCGCGCAAATCTTCCCATTCTCGGGAATATCGTTTTAAAAGCCAATAAAACAAAAATTGAAATCCTTGCGACAGATTTGGAAGTGTCATTATCTGCTCAACTCGGTGCGAAAGTAACGGAGGATGGAACTATTGCGGTACCGGCCAAAACATTTACCGAGTTAATTGGAAACTTAGGAGGGGAGAATGTCGATTTGGAAACGGTTGGAGAAGTAATTACGGTTTCATCTGAAGGCTTTAGGAGTGCGGTGAATAGTATGAACGCATCCGATTACCCAAACGTTACGACAGAGCTCCCTGAGAACGTTTTGCGAATCCAGACGCGCGTATTTATCCCTGCACTAACAAAAGTTTTATTTGCCGCATCAACAGACGAAGCGAGACCAACAATTACCGGAGTTTTGTTTTTACTAAGAAAGAACGAAATGATTTTGGTTGCGACCGATGGGTTCCGCCTTTCTCAAAAACGGTGTGAAGTTGAAACGAATCACGAAGACACTCGATTGATCATTCCGAAACGAGTGTTGTCAGAACTTCCTCGTCTTTCTGTTGGCAACGATATTGCCTTTGATATACGACCGACTGAGAACCAAGTATTATTTGGTCTTCCTCAGATGGTTTTAGGAAGCCGGGTCATAGAAGGGGAGTTCCCTAATTTTGAAAGAATTATTCCGAAAGCTCCTAAGGTTAGTGTCAATGTTTCAAAAGAGGAACTTATGCGTGCAGTTAAACTCTCTTCTATCTTTGCGAGAGACAATGCAAACACTATTAAATTAACGATCGGGGAGAATGAATTAGTGGTTTCTGCTGAAAGTAATCGTTCTGGAAATGAAACACTTTCTATCCCTGCAAAAGTAGAGGGAGAAAAAATGGAGCTGTCGTTTAATTTTCGTTTCGTAGAAGAAGTCTTAACTGTTATTTCTGGGGAGAGTGTTGAGATAAAAGGAACTGATGCAACGGCACCTTGTTTATTCTTAGATCCAAAAGACCCCAGTTTTCTTCACTTAATAATGCCAGTGCGCATTTAATCTAGAAGTATTATTTAACAGGACGGAATATCGACACCACTTCCACTTGGTTTCGCGTTGCAGTCAGTCTTAATTGTGTTGTTATGTCTTAAGAGTTGCGCACAGTATGATTCTGTAAAGCAAGCTGCTGCGGGGAGAAGTGCTGGTCGTGTCTCACAAATTTGGCTCGTGTTATCCAAATACCCGTTTACCCACTTTGAAATTGCTCTTTGCATGTCTGTCATGGTCCATGATCCAGGTTCAGGGCTATTAACAACGTTATATCCAGGCTGTGGGGTAAGGAGATTCGGTGGATATCCTGCGGACAAAATCCACGCGGCTGCAAAAATAGAATCTTTGATATTACAGTTATTTGGTGTTCGCGTGTCTCCGGTACCTTGATTTACTGCAGTACTCCAGTTGTTGAAAATGCCGTTAATGATCTGCATTGGACCGCTTGCCCGACTAATACCTTGCACACAGTTTCGTGGGTATTGAGCACCTGGAGCACTGTACTGTTCAACTTCACCATCGCTCAATCCACAAATGCCGTTTGGTGAACCGAAATACCCACATCCTTCTTTTTCAACGACCATGGTTAAGAGTTCGACGGGAATACGAGCCCATTTTGCTGCTTGAGAAATAATGTTGAGCAGTGCTTGGGACCTGAAATTTGCATTCTCAATAGTACAAACTGCAGGCGGAATTACTTGTCCTGTGTCTTCTTCCTTGATTCCATATGGTCGGAGTGCTGTTTGAATGCCCTTTAAGAAGTAATCATAAACGCTTCCCAAGTGAGGGAAATATATTTCAGCAGTTACGCCAGGACGATTTTTATTAGGATCCCCGGCAAGAGCCTCACTGGTTAAGAGTTCTGGGTTACCAGAAATGACCTGGGATCGATATGTCGCACCTGATTTGCCAGGAATATCTTCTAATTTCACAATCGGCGCATTCGGACCAACGAGTGGGAAAATTCGTTTTACGATAGACATGCTTCCTGCAACAAACCGTTCCCAAATATTTTCAAACCCTGGGCTTGTTACGGTAACACTAAACGGAACGAACACTTCTCGAAGACAGGTGTTACTGGTGTTATTACAATCAAGTTCACACTGGGCCTGTGCATCTGCTGGTAAATCTTCACAGCCAGTCATACAAAGCGCCACTTGCTCTGGGTCAGGTGAAGGGAAATCACACGTGAAGTTTGCAGAATAGGTGAGTGTGCCTGAAATTGGTTTCGTTTCTGTGTCGCCTGGTCGAACGAGTTCTCCATAGAGCTTGTCACCCGGGTTGGTTCTCGCTTCAATAAGTTCGCAATAGGGAGTATCAATTAATTCAGCGAGGCCTTCCTTCGGAGCCGTCCCCGCATCGTTCACTGAAAATGGTTTATATGTGTTTTGTAGCATGCGGCCCAATTCGTTACTCTCATCAACGTGTGCAAAATACAGTTCTTTACTGGTGTTTTCAGATTCATAATCAATACAGGTAATGCCGCTTTCAATGTCGTCAGCATTTGGGTTTCCATCAGCACAGGATGGCGCTCCAAACCGCAAACCTGAGGTTGCGAGCCCTAAACGGTCTTCTGTTGAGGAGAATGGTAAATAGGGGAATCCTCGCGTGTTAGGTCCTGCTTGTACGAGGTTTGTAATTCTCTGGTATTGGTTTGAGTCTGTGTAGCATTGTTCAGGTGCATTTGGTGTACCACATTCTGCAATCTGATTGTGCCTTCCGATCTCTCCTTCTATTCCAATCCGATCTTTTTCATTAGAGCGCTCCGCAGTTTGAATCGGCCGAGGGAGCAGTTTCTTTAGTGGACCAGCAAGATTAATAATTTTGTCATAGATGTTCATTTCACCAATCACTTGGTTTTGAATAGAGTCTGTTTTTTCTTCTGCGCGGTACGGGATTCCATTTAAGTACCAGCTTACGTATTCGTTTACTCGTTGCTTGAAATCAATGGTGCTACGAGATTCTTCTGGGAGTTCACTATTTGTGCTGTTTGGTACACCTTCAGTATTTCCGAGGATTGGAAGATTTGCGTTCAAAAGACCCAGGGATACTTGCGAAGTTTGCCCTTCGATTGTGTATCTACATCGGCGACCGCCACCGGGTAAGTCTTCACACTGGCCACCACCGTCTTGAAATTCATAGGTGTCCTTTACTACTAAATCTTGTCCACACATATAGTAAGCTTGCTCAACTTGTTTATTGCAGGGATTCGTTGGGTATGGACGAAGCGAGTGAAACTCAGGCTCCTGTGTTGCATTACAAGGAACCTCATCAAGCTCAAACTTCTTTCCTTCGGGTGCACAGGCGGGAGCTGCCCAGTGTTCGGTTGCAGGCTCGTTTGGCCCAGCAATAACCCATACTGGACCTGTGATTACCGCATTCAATGAACGCAGGAATGAAACGTAGATAGAAGGTTCTGCAAATCCGCATTTATTACCAACACAAGTGCGAAGAATTGGGTTGTATCCGAGGCTGTGAGCAGTATTTACAAATCTTGTTGCAGAGTCGAGGTCTCCCGGTCCGCCGACAATATCTAGCACCCATCCATTCGGCAATCCATTTGATTGCACCGCCTGTGGAAGTGATTCTCCTGCAACGAACAACCCAGGGTTTTGACCTGCTTTGGCTGCTGACCCTGCCCCGACGACCTGCCCGATTTCACTATTCGTTAAATTGTGGCCGCGGAATTCTGGATTGCTGTAGCTTTGCATCGCGGCAAAGAAGTTAATTGCAGCAATTGACCCATCATTTGAACTCCGTCCGTATTCAGTTGCTAAATTTCCGATAATGGTTCCTCGAGCTGAACCAGGAACTCCAAGGCCTGCGCCATCGCCGAATGTATCAAAATCCCCAAACTCGGTGAATATCATTTGAGTTCCGGCATATGCACCAACTGTTTCACCTTTCCAGTTGCGTCCTGTTATTTCAGGTGAAGCGAACCAATCGTATGCTTTGACACCACCAATTGAATAAGTGTTGCCTGCAAATCCAAAGAAGTTCCCGTAATTTTGAGGTTTGAAAAATTCACCATTTGGCCCGGATTTCATGACATAAAACATATCGAATTCAATCGGGTTGGTTAAGTTAAAAGCAGGAGATAAAATCTTTATTTTGTCCAAGCCGCGTGTACCAACTAATACATCTTGAAAGTACTTGGCGAGCGCTGCACCAACACAAGCTGCAAAGTCACCAGATTGTTCTGGTGGTGTTTGGGCTTTAATCGTGAGAGCAGAACTCGTGATTTGTCCTGCAAAGAAAGAGAAAAAGATAAAGAAACTGAACAGTATTGCTTTTTTCATATATTAATAGCCATCAAGCTCGGGCGCTGTGCTATAGTCACTCGCCAAAGATTGATCAAACTCCTCTTTAGACATTGGAGAGAAGTACCAAATCTCCATCAAGCTTCCGCTTTGTTTGTCACCCACATACGCAACACCTTTACTCGGATAGGCATAGAGATGATATCCGAGTTCTGAGAGTTCTCCATAAAGAATGAGCTCCTCGTCACCCAGTGTTTTTGTAATGCTTACTGCAGTTCTTGTGTCTTTAGAAGAAATGATCTCTTTCATCATAACTGCAACATTATCTCTAAAGACGACTTGTGTTTTCTTATTGGCATTCCCTGATTCGTAGTAATACACGCCATTTTTAACCCGATCACTCTTTCTGTTTAGCGGCTCTCCTAGTTTTGTGACAATGTCACCAAGTCTTCCCCATTCGCCTTGAGCTTCAACAACGGGGGTAGGGGCAGGAGTTGCGTTTGCCGCATCGTTCACTGTTCGTGTTTGTCTCGTCAGTAATCCAAGGGCAACAATAATCATCGTGAGAATAATAAACAGAATTGGCTTTTTATATTTTTTAATTGTTTCAAGCATTGGTTAATTAAATATCTTATCTCTCATAAAATTATAGTAGTTCGGATAGGCTACATCAAAAGAGCCACCAAGAGCGTCCATACAGGTAAAGTTAACACCACTACTACTTAAACTGTTGCGCAAAAAGTACAATGCGATACTTTCAGCAAAGTTTTCCTTTCCTCTATTGTCATCGTTATATGCTCTGGCGCTTGATGGATAAGTACAAATGTACCCACTACTTGATGTTGGGAAGGGAAGCTCGATAAATTCTTTAAACACTGTCTGGGAAGTTTGCGCGTTGGCAAAAATGTGGCCTGTTTCATGCGTAAGGGTGTAAAACACGCTGCGTAATCCGTTACTGAAAGCTGGTGTGAATAGATAAATGCGAGGGAATACAGTGCGACCTCCGTATGATACGTTTTCAGTTCCACGCTCAATCGTAATTGTTGGAACGCGTGCGCAGAGTGTATCCATAAAGCGAGACTCTCTATTCATTTGACCAATCGCGGCAATAAGTGGAGGAATTTCAGTAATTGGGTTTAAGCTGCTTCCAAAGACAAAACAACGAGTTGGTGGTTTTCCAAAGATAACTGAAGCAAATCCAACGGCATCTCCTGTTGGAGTACCTCCTGCACTGCCGGAAACGGTGAAACTATCCATAACAACAGAGTCTCTAAATGCCGTCGAGTAGTTTTGTGTATATTCAAACGTAAAAGGAGTTCCCTGCTCAAGAGTTTCTGGTGCTGCGGGGATTGTTGGGTTTGGCGGACAGTTAATGTTTCCAGCTGCGGCAATAGCAGAACAGCTGTAGGTAAAGTTGAGATTGGTAATACCTGGTCTTTTCGCCCTAACTTCAATCGTGTAAGTAATAGATGTTGGGAGCGCACTGTTTTGGAATGGACCCGCAGGGTTTGCCCTTTTTATAACAGTTAAGTATTGGTTTTCAGTTGTTCCTCCTTCAGTAAAGATATCAGTGTCAGAACTTGAACCATCAAGGTTTGCAGATGGGGGAACAATATACCCTCCTGAATTAATAATAAGCATAATTACCGCAACAATTGGAACAAGGATAATTGCAGACAAGCTTCCTGCACTTGCCGCTACCGCCATCCCATGTGCAAATGCACCTCCAATTACAACGAAAGCGCCTGCTGCTGCCATTGCACTTTTTCGTCCAATAGACACTGCGCCACGAATTGCGCCACCTATGTACTTTCCCATTACATTACCAACAAATGATCCAACAACATTCCCTATGACAGGGGCGACTGATCCAAGTGCTGTTCCTAATGCGGTACCAGCGAGGCGGCCAGCGGCAACACTAGTTATTCGAGCAGTCACTCTTTGTGCAACTTGATTTCCTGCACGTGAGGCGAGGTATCCAGAAGGGTTTCTTAAAAATTGTACGCCCTGACCATTTTTCATTAATGCACCTACTGTGGCAGAATTCTCACCAATCCCTGCTAATATGCGAGCCTTTTGTTCAGCAGTAAGCGCGGTTCCACCTGCAGCTAAAGAAGAAATGCCCATCTCCAAAGCGTAAAGCTCACCTAAGCTGTTGGAGTATCTCCCTGCAACTTCTTTGTTGTTAGCAATCTCAGTGACATGCGCAATTGTTTTTTGCTTCTGCACCTCGAATAATTCATCATCAAGCTCTTGATCAGAAACCCCAACTTCTAGTATTTTCTGTCGCTGTTTTGTAAATAGTTCGGCGACGGTGTCATTATTGTTATTCTCTGCTTTAATTTGAATAAGTGCTGCTTGCGCCTTTCGCTCTAGAATTTCGTTTCTTAATTCATCGGCATTTACTTCATCGGGATTTAATGCATCAGATGCTCCGCTAATGAGGAATGTCGATTCAATAATTTTCTTCTGGTCATCTTTACTGAGTCCGCGTTCATCTGCCTCTGTTAAGAGTTTGTGGATATTTCGTGCAGTTTGTCCTTGAGAAATGGGCTTCTTTGTAGTTCCAGCAGGTTTTTTTGCAGCGGCTTTTTCGAGCGCTCGCATGGCAATTGAGAAGCGGTAAGGGCTGTCAGGGTTTCGTAATTCCATAACATCTGATTCAGAAAGAAACTTTTGTGAATGAAGATATATATCTGAATACGCCTTTTCAATATATTCCGGTGCTCGCTCTGCTTTTTCAGGATGAAGCCTCCGATCAGTCCCTATTTTTTTAACAGCTTCTGATAATTGTCTTGCTAAATATTTTTCTCGTGACTCTGCCATAAATAATTGTAAACTATCCGGTTTGTCCGGCTATTGCGGCAGCGTCGGCTGGGCTTGCCGATTGTAATTGCGTTGTTGATTTACCAGTGTCCATCAAGTCTTGTGGCTTTGTGGTCACAAAGGCGTATTCCTCAGGAGAAGCGACAATTTTGATTGGCGCGTGGTGTGGACCTGCAAACAAAATTCCTTCTCCGACACCTGCGGCGAGTAATAACTGTTTTTCTCCTTGGGAGAGGTAAAACGTTTCTGTAATTCGATCAATTGCAGCAGGGGACTGTTTCAGAAGTAGTCGCATTGCCGAATTGGTAACGACCGCTTTACCAATGTCTTGTGACAAGAAGTCTTCGACGTCTTGAGTAATAGTTGTGAGCCCAAGGTAGTATTTACGTGCGCGCTTTACGATTGACCACAAAAATGCAGCAGTATCTGGATATCTCATCATGTGCCATGCCTCGTCGACAACAAGCAGTCTCTTTTTAATATCTTTTCTGACCTTCGTCCAAATATAGTCAAGGATGATAAACATGGCAATTGGACGGAGAGTGTCTTGAATGTCTCGTACTGAGAATACTGTAAATGGATTTTCGATATTAATGTTTGTTTGTTGATCAAAAATACCGACATAGCTTCCCTTTACATACTTCTCGATGCGAGAAGCAAGATCAATGGCTTCTGCTGTTTCCATTCCAATCAAGGCTTTATATAAGTCCTCGATAAGTGGTGGTTCTTTATCCTGTGTTTCAGGATCCATGGTAATACCTTTTGCTCTATATGCGTTGATGAGTGCCCGATCAAGCAGCGCTTCTTGGCTCGCATTTAATTGGCCCATGATGACTTTAAAGAGGGAGTGAAGAGTCAATATTTTTAATCCAAGCTGGTTTTCACCTTTTTCATAAATTTGCGACAAATCGAAAGGATTAATTTTGCTTGAAGAGCTAAAGCTAAAACTAATGTATTCTCCTCCAACAGCTTCAGTAATAGTTCGATATTCGTTTTCAGGGTCAATGACGATAATTTCTGCTCCCATCATGAGAGATCGAATGCTCTCAAGCTTCACGAAGAAGGATTTTCCAGCACCAGAGGTCGCAAAAACAGTCATGTTGCTGTTTTCGAGTCCAAACCGGTCAAAGATAATAAATGAGTCATTTTGAGAGTTAATTCCATACAAAATTCCCGTGTCTGAGCTTAGTTCTGCTGTTGTGAACGGAAATGTTGTCGCAAGGGAGGTTGTATCCATGTTGCGAGTAATGGTTAAAACGTCACGTCCCAATGGAGCTGCGCTGAGGAAGCCTTTTTGCATATCAAGCGTCGCGTGTTTTGCAATGATAAGAACAGAGGCGAGAGTCGACTCAATACGCTTTGTAATATTATTCAGTTCGTCTTCGGTCGCTGCAGGGATCGTGATGTAGAAGCTATATTGGTAAAACCGTTCAATTCCTTTTACGAGTTGCTCTTGTAATACTTTTGCGTCCTCAAGTTTTGCCTCTGTGCCTGGATTTACAATTCTTCCACGTTGTATATCAGTCGACATTTCAGCTTCCATTTCAGTAATTTTGCGGCGCAAATCATCAAGTACTGTTTTTCCTTCAACAGGGTAGAGGTAGAAACTAATGTCTAAACTGTGATCAAAATTTACCACTGGTTCAAGCCATCCCGGGACGACAAATCGAGGATATCCTGCAACGAAAAGTGTTCGATAATATACGTTCCCAACTCGAATATGATCAAAATTCACCTCAATGTCTTGTGGTGCAATGACATCACTAATTGTGAGTGTTGGGTCTTGCTTTAACGCTTCAACAGGGTCGGTAATAAACGGTTTTTGGCCTTCAACAAATGACGTTTTGGGCATGCCAGTCGGACCTTTTGGTGTAGGTGGTGTTTGCACAGGAACTTGTGTGGGTGTTGTTACCGGTTGTGTTGGTTGTTGTGGGTTCATTCTATTGGTTCTTTTGCTTCAGGTTGTTCTCTCACCGCTTCAACGTCTGGATTATAAATATCGTAATACAGATGGATAAGTTCATTTCTTCTCATTTGTGTTGCTCGAAGTCCGAGTCGTGCGCACTGTCTAATTAAATGGTCTCGTTTTGGATAAAGAGTCGTTTTAACTTTCTTTAAAATGTAGTCCTCAGTATAAGGGAGGATCACCTGTTGTTTAACCCCTGGAATCATTCCTTTTGAAAATCCAAGTTCTAGTGGAGAAAATGGAATGACCATAAAAAATCTCTTTCCTAACACATTTCGTTTTCGAATCGTATCTGAAATAAACGTTTTGTAGTTAATCATGAGTGTTTTCAGTTTTGGATTTTTCATTTCTTCAATCTTTCCATCAAGATATGCAAGGTAGCTCCCAATGTTTTTTCGCTGTGTTCGGACAGTTATTTGTACTGCAAAAGACAAACTGTTAATAAGTGCAGCAAACGCAGCGATAACTGCTTCTTGCTCTCGTTCTGAAAGAAGTCCGAAGTTGAGCGAAGACGTTTCAAGAACCAAAGCTGCACCTCCGTCTTTGTACAAAACAATGTCATCTACGATGTCAGCAATTGGAACAACATCTTGAGTCGGCCGAATAATTGGCTGATCAGGCGTATTGAGGAGTGGGATTTTTGCAAATAGTTTATCAATTACCGGCATTGTTATTGGTTAGGTTTTGCCTTGATGGCAATGGGTGGAACGATTGTTCCGTGAGCTTCAAACTGTAGCGGTTCAAAAATAAGTCCGTCTTTTTCAATGTTTATCTTATATGATCCGTTAGGAAGAGGAGTGACAATCATGAAATGACCAGCCTTATTTGTTTTTAGTGCTCGAACTGGCCGTCCTTGGAAATCAGTAATTTCCATAATAGCGCCTTCTACAATCTTTGAGTCATGTGTCATGACTTGCCCAACGATAACGTTTGGAATCGTGGCAGGGCTGGGAGGTGCGGCATCAGGAGAGAATTGTGCCTGTACCGTGGTATCTGGCTTGTTTTCAACGAGTGTTTGAGCAACTGGCGCCGTGGTCATTACGGGTGTTGCAATTGGTGCTTGAGGAATAATGACTGGTGCATTTTTCTCAATACTAATAGCCGGTTGCGCCGGTGTGGCCACAAAGAGTGTTCCTGCTTTTGGTGTCAGAGGTTGCGGAGTGGTCGGTGTTGTCGTTTGCACCGGTTGCATGGTTGGATTAGTAACACGGGCCATAATTTCCTGTTCTTGTGCTTGAATGGTTGTTGTGACTGGTTGTGTTACTGGGACTGATGGTGTGGGTTGTACAGCAGGTGTGGTAAGTGGTGCACTCGCTGTTTTTGGGTGAAGGCTGAACATATTGGTGAGGTTACTTAAAAAGTTATGCTCACTCGCTTCGAGTTTTGCAACAGATACTTCCTGTGGGACAGTTGCACTTGGCGCCGTGGATGATTCTCCCGGGGTTTTTGCAACAGCACTCTCTGGTGTTGCGTAGTATTGAACTTTTCCAAGTTTCCCCCAACTGTATTGTGTCGGTCCGTAAATCGCTCTGAAAAAAGCTGCGATCCACTCTTCCAGAGGGCGCTCTTGCAAGGGCAGAAACGCAAAAGCTGCACCCATGATGACAAAGAAAATAATAAGCGGCCATTTAAAAATTGAAGGAAGAGGGGATGCGTATATTAATAGACCAATCACAGCCCCGCCAGCAAGCTGAAAGAACTGCTTTAACGTCATGTCACCAACTAACCGAAATTGGTATGAGCTAATTTGTTGAGGTACTGGATGTTGTTCAAACATAAAAGGTGACTAAAAAATCTGATAGTTTAACACCTTATCATCTCTTGTGTGAAGTGAGCTTTCAAGGGGTGGAGTTTTCACAAGCCCAAAAAAAGAACTCGGGGTATGTCTCCCGAGTTCCGAAAACAGGTAATTGCTGGTGTTATGCTGTCGGCATGGACCGCCATTTGAGTATAATCTGCACAATTCTATGCAACAGCAGAATTATGTATGTAAGTCCAAGGCTGAGACAAGGGAATGTGCATACAATCCACATTCCTCTCCCGTCAATCACTTGTATCACAACAAGTATTAATATAATCCCCAAGAACAAACGTAGAAACACCCTCATACTTGGCTTTGGGATAGTCGCGGTAACGGATTGACGAGTACTCGGTTCTGGCGTCTCATCACTGATATTAGGAAGTCCTGCTGCTGTAAGTGTGTGTCGTGCAAGTGTTTCGCTCACACAACCTTCATAGACACTTTCCCAGTACTGGTCATACACATCTTTACTTTTAGGAGTGCTCAGCATTTCATACGCTTCCGTAATGCGAGGGAATTCCCGCTGTGCGCGTGCTAATTCCTCTTCAAATTGCTGCAATTGCGCTGTCTCTGGCTCAATCCCTTTCTTTTGACATGCCCTTTCATATTGCGATTTTTTTTTGCTAATCGCTGCTGGACTATTAGTTTTTTTTAGTTCAGCGTACCGTGTTTCCACCTCTGCCACATCTACAATCGCAGTGAAACCGAGGACTTTATAAAAGTCGGTGAGCATGAGTAACTCCTTCTCAATCTATTCTGTGAACTATGAGCAGCATTTTATCATGCGCAATGGATTGATTCTAGCCCATAATTATGGTATGCTATGCCACTTCTGGCAAGTGATTCTGAAATCGTTTATTCTATGAATATGTCAGAAGATACATCTATGTCCGCAGAAAATGATCCATTTCGAAACGCAAATTGGGATGCATATGTACATCCTTCAACTGAACAGAATGAACCTGAGTCGGTTCATGTCGCTCGTGAGCAAACTCCACAACCTCAACCAACTGAACCTCAATCTCGACTCCCAAAAGAGACTTCATGGATAGAAAACCAACAAGTTATATTGCCCGTTGAAGAAGTCTATGCACAGCTTGATCAATCGCATGTTCCTGCTCGTGATGTTTTAAATTTAAGAGAGCGTGCTGAAAATGAGTTAAGAGAACCACCAGAAGGCATAAATTTTTCAAATGCAGAGAAGGATTATTGGAGAACATTAGAAGGGGCGTCTTTTAATCGATTACAACGCGTAAGAGAAGAGTTGAAGGACCAGGTCAGAGCCCATCCTCAAGATGCAACATATCAACGAAATCTAGATGTGGTCAATACTAAAATCTCACAGCTTGAAAATTTCGCTGAAGAGAATGGACTTTTTGACAGTATAAATACGCGTAGAGATGGTTTTGAGGCTGAAGTTTTACAATTATCGCGCGGGGAATTGTCTCCTGAAGCTCAACAAGATTTACTCCGACGATTGCGCGAATGGCGAGGTGTTGACAGCGACAATGACGCGACCTTCATTGGGATGGCGGAATATAAAGTAAAACAATATCGAGATGCAATGGCTGCTGCGGTTGGTCAGAGAGTTGCTGAGTCAGAGAGAAGCCCCAGTAGGATTATGGAGCAAGTCATGGATCGCACACAAAATCCAACGATTCGGCTTTCTAACATTGAACACTTATACCCAGAAGATCAACGACATGCCCTCGGCTTAATTTTAGATGAATTAGAAAAACCTGAAATGACCCCAGATGATTCTAACTTTAAGAATTATCGAAATGCTCTCGAAACAGTGATGCCGCTTCTTGATTCAGAAAACAGAAGGATGGTTGATGCACGATTGCGTTTACAAGTGTGTTGGTCAGCGCTTCAAAAAGTAAACACCGCTGATGCAGAGGGGATTAAGCGTGCATTCTCAGATGCTGTCATTAAAATTGGTGCATATGGCTTGAATGGTGATTCTTTAAACGTCTTTTTAGCAGAGCGAGAGTTTGGAGGAGAAATTCCAGGCTTGTATACCGCAGATGCGATGGGTCTTTTACAAGCTGCGGCGCTCCGTGGTGAATATTCCCATCAGCGAACAGATTCTGAGTCAATTAACGAAGATGTTGCTCAACAACTTCTCGCTCTTCACGCCCAGCGGGGTATGACCATTGCTGACGCACGAAAATCAGTTCAATTGGCTGACCGATTAGCTGAAGCCACGTTTGAAAAATCACTGTGGGATACCACTGGTGGTAAAGCAAAGATTCAAGCATATATGTCCGAAGCCATGTATTTCTCAACATGGCGAATTCGAGATAAAAAAGGATTTGCGCTTTCTGCTGGACATATTCCAACGATTGCAACATCATTCCTACGAAGATCAAAGTATGCAGACAACCACGGGGGACAGAGAGTGTTTTTCGGAGATGAATATGCAGCAGTTAATGCTGATACTCCTAATAGACAAAAGGTGGAGCTCTTGATTGAAAATCAAACACTCGCAGGTGATCATCCACGAGCACTTGATTTTCATGGAGTTGATTTTAGTAAGCTCGAAACAAACGTATATAAGAGTTACCTCGAATCATATATTCCTAAGGTCTTTGAAATTAAAGATTTGCTTACAAAGACTGATTTTAACTTACAGAGTCTCCAGAACGATCAGGATTTGATTAAAATGTACGACAAATTCAAGCAGTTTGATCCGAATAACTCGATGCAGCTATTCTTCTTCTATTATTCACACGCATTACGCGGAGCTGCGTTCAACGGAGGCCATGCAAGTCAGTTACATGATGAATTGCGCGAAGTAATTACACAAGGATTAAAAGCAGGACGAGATGACGGTACAGGGCTTGTAGAAGTATCGTATAAGCTGGTACCTGGAAGTCGCGAGTACAAAGTTGGGCGTATTTATCCATTTAAGCAAAAGACCAATGATGGTCAACCGATGTGGGATTTTATTGCAGACTATAGTGGATTTGAAGCTCCTGCAAGAGAAGCGGCATTTGATGATTTCGCCGAACAAGTTAACCTTTTGCGCGTTGTTGGGTTAGGCAACACTCGTGGGAAATAAGTAACCGCTTCGATAACTCTTCATTATCACATTGCGCACAGGAAACAAACGCGCATAGCGTGAAAAAACATCGAAGTATGAGGTGTGAAGAAGAGAAATGTTAATTAAATCTTATCGTACGGGCCACTCCGACTATTCGCCTTTACAGAATTTTGTGCATTTTGTGCAGGTTGTGTTGTTGACCCACTGCCTCCACCTCTATTAAACATATCCGTAAGTCGATTTGCCATTTGTGAACTAGCGGCCCGCACGTTTGCTCCCATACGACTGTTATTAAATGCAGTTGTAGCCAATCCCCCTGCATATTTCTGACCAGCTGCATAAGAAGCGGCGGTAACACCGGCAACTGGGCCTGCCATTGTTCCCCAAGTATCAAAGCCATAACTTCCACGACCTGTTAAGATTTGATCTCGAACTCCTTGTGCGAGCTTTGGAGCAGAGAAGAGAATACCGAACCCTACAAAGAGGCCAATAAATTGCACAGGGAATCCACCGAAACCGGGGAATTGAATTGTGCCTGCGCCAATTGAACCTGTATCAAAGTTATAATAATTTGCTCCACCAACAACGATATCTCCAAGCCATCCGTCAACTTCAGGTGACATTGTCCAGAAGATCATGTGGGAGAGAAGCATTACTAAACAAATAGTCACGAATACTGATAACTGAGCAACCATTTGCTTAATCCATCCACCAATACCAGGTCCGACTGAGAGCACACTCATAACCCCAATTATTGGCCCACCAATAACTAAGAAGACGATGGTCGCAAAAGAGCGAAGCATGGTGATAAAGATTCTAAAGATTGCGACCAATGCAAGTGCAAGGAGAATAACGGCAATAATTCCAGAAACAGCTCCAATTACAGCGCCCAAACCTCCAGTAATGATTCCAGTGAAAGCTCCAGCGATAGGAGCAGCGAGAAGAACGGCACCTAAAATTAAGGTCCATCCGGCGAATCCGGAGATCGGGTTATTCACTTTATCAAAGATTTCAACAATACTTGGAGCGCTCTTTAATAATCCACTTGAACCGATAACCGCGGCACCAAGTCCCATGACGACGTATGCGAAGTCTATTAAGAGACCAGCAATCGCATAGGAGAATGTGATGAATACGAGTGCAATTGCAAGCTTTGGTAATGCAGATTGTGCAGTAATAACAACTTGAGGGGAGATTTTTTGTCGTAACATGATCATGAATGCTAGGATAATGATTGCAAACGCAGTCATTCCAAAGGCAATGTTTCTAAATGACGTCCAGAGCCTCTGCAGTGGAGCGATAGTTCTATATCCGAATCCAGTTTGTGCGTATGCAGTTTTAATTGGGGATACTTGGTCAATTTTTTGAGCTACGTAGTTTAACCCTGAGGCTGGGCGTACTGAAAGCATTGTATCGTTCATTGTTGCTAAGAACATGAGGGGACTGCTCATTGATTGTGCTTGAACTTGTTCAATACAAGCTTCCATTGATCCTCCAGGAGGGTTTGAACCAAAACAAGATGCCATGCCACCACCAAGTTGCAGCATTGCAAGGGAGTTAACGATCCAGTTTACCTGAGCGAATGTATATCTCTCCCCAAAAATTTCATTGTCAGGAATAGCCGCACCATTTGTATCTACACCGTTCACTTTGTTTGAGAAATCTTTAAACCCAATATTCCACCACTTTGAAGTGTCACCAACAGCTTGTGCTGAAACAGAGGATGGCGCAATCATTCCTGCGACTAAAACGAGCATGGTGAGTACGGTAATTAATTGTTTTTTCATTTAAGAAATCTACTATTCTACCATACACGATATTTTTCTTATTGCGCAAGTAGATTGCGTGTTTATGGTTGGAATATCTGGAAATTAAGTAAGCTTTCGATTCCGGTAAATGAGGCAATAACCCTCAAGATAAGGAAAGACAAGGCGAGTGTTGTAATTCCAATAATGCCATAGGTTGCCATGTTTCGAGCGGATTCAGCTTTCTTTGTATCGCTTCCAGCGGTCATCCAGTTGAATCCTGCAAGCATAACGACTACAAATAGTACGATTCCTGCAAGTGGGATGATTGCGGCAAGTATTGAAGCAAAGACAGATTCAAAATCTTGGAGGGTGTTCGGACAGGGAGGAGTGTCGCATTGAGTGTTTGCGCTATTGTCTACAATGCCTTGTGCTAAAACGACCAATAAGTTCATGTGTCAATTGTAGCGACTCAGTGCCTCCTCACACAAGGGTATTCTTTTTATTGAGCATATATTTAAAAATCCCATGACTGATTCCACAGAGCATGATGCCATAGTCGAGAATAGTCCATGAAATCGCTTTGATGAAAAACAAGAGAGGTTGTGAAGATAGATACGCGAAAAACGTGCGATTTATACATACAAGGAGTAAACCAATGAACATTGACACACCTATCGCCAAAGTTTTGCTATATGCAAAAAGTAAAGGAAGAAAGACGACAGCTCCTATTAGAGTAATGCTTGCAATTTGTCCTTTTGAAGCATGCGCATATCCTGTGTTTTTCTTAAAAAGCTGTGTCCAGCCAGAATACTGGATAAACAAGTACGCCCAATCACTACTAATGGTGAAGTCGTTCTTTATAAGCGACCACAGAGTAAATCGTTTCAAGTGATTTACCATAAGATTCTTGTTTAAGTGGATTGTAAAATTTTCGTAAATCAGAGCCTGTCCGAGTGATGTGTCATCAGCGATTTTTACCTGTGATGAGTGGGGAATTTTTTTATAGGCAGTTTTTCTGATAGCAAAAAATGACCCATACAAAAAGTTAACCTCTTTGGGGAGCAATCCAAAATAATAATGCATATAGAGGTTTTTGTAGACACTGGCGAAGTTTTCGTATTCGCTTGTTTTTTGTACCCGTCCTGTTACTGCTGAAACCTCAGAGTGTTCCGTCAAATAAGTAACAACAGTTTGAATTGTGTTTTTTTGTATAACTACATCTGAGTCTACGTTCACGATGATGTCTCCAGTTGCTTTTTCAAAGCCGTAATTTCGAGCGTACACCCGACCACGATTTTCAGTGAGTCGGAAAACATGCTGATTCTTTGCCGTTGAAGTAATTAGTTTTAGGCTTTTGTCAGTGCTTCCGTCATCAACCAAAATTATTTCAATGTTTTGATAGGAAGATTTGCGAATTGCGTTTACAACTCTCAAAATTGTCGACTCATTGTTATAGATTGTAACGACAACTGAAACCTTCATGTGAAAGCCTTTATTTCGCCGGCTTTGTATGACAGTATTCCGATCGCAAGAGCAAGAAGTGCAATGCTTTTCTCTCTGAATGTGTATTTGTGTGACGCTCTCTTAAAAATTGAAATATTGTCTGCCATCGTGAGTGCTTTATATGACGTCTGCCGTGAGAGTGTTTTGTTGTGAAAGCCGTAAAGATACATTTTCTTGTACCACTGATAGCAGTTTGTTATTTCCAGATGGGTAATCAACATTTTCTCATTATAAATAACCGTGTATTTAGTTTTTTTTACAATATTTTGTACTAAATCAGTATCGCCGTTTACTTCCAGTTCCTTAAATCCTCGGACCTTGGTAATCGCGCTCTTTCGTACCGCCATATTGTTTGTGAACCCAAACAATGTGTTCACATCACCATTCGTTACAACATACTTCATTTTTGCATTGTCGTAATCTTCAAGATATTTTAAAAACGGGTCATGCGTTTTTGGAAACGCTCTTTTTCCAATTACTATACCAACAGCTTGATCTGAAAAGCATTCTTGGATCGTAGAGATCCACTCTACAGAAACACTGCAGTCGGCATCGGTAAATGCAATAATCTCTCCTTTTGCAACAGACAGTGCTTTGTTTCTAGCGGCATATACATTTGGTTTTGTTTCTGTAAGCAACTTGACTGGTGCGAGCGATCGAACAATCTCCGTGGAGCTATCTGTTGACCCGTTGTCTATGAAGAGCAGTTCACTCTTCGTTCGACGCTTTAGTGTTTGTCTTTGAAGCGACTTCACGCATCGCTTTATATATTTCTCCTCATTCAGAAATGGAACTATGATCGAGATTTCCATTGTTGTATTACTATTGCGAGCGGAATAATCCATTGGATATTTGCATACATATAATGCTTAGCGGGGAGTAGATATTCAATTACTAATACAAGCGTTATTCCTAGTAGAAAGACATGTTGTATTGAAAGAATATTTTTTTGTGCATATATAAAAACCGCTGCGAGTATTGTGAATGCTCCCATTAAGAATAGCAGCGTTGTAACATTTGCATGGAGACCGAAATGTTTGTTTAGTGATCCCCTAAACGAGTCTTCTTGCTCAAGTAACGGGAGTCTGTCTCCTCGTAAAAAGGAAACATTTTCAATTAACTGTGGATATATATCGGTTGAATAATTTCTCTCGATCAAATTCTGTGATGAAATTCCGTCATGCAATATCATCGATTGAGCATACTGTCTCCAAATGGGGAATCCAAACACTAGTCCAGTTAGGATGAAAGTGCTGATCAGCGACATGAAAAAGCTCAGGATGAATGTTTTGTATTGAGGCCACAAAACAAGAAAAGGGACCAACAAAAACATATAAGGCGGTCTTGCAATGCATAAGATTGCAAACGCTATTCCTGCTAACTTTTGCGCGTTATTTCGTTGTAAGAAAACCATAATCACAGCGCTCGCGAGTGCATAAAATATATATACCTGACCTGCGAGAATGTGTATCCTCCAGTAGATGCTGAGTGTAAAGGCTGTTGTAAGAACAAAAAATAGAAGCTTCTTGTTCTTTGAGGGCATATACTTTAATAAAATGAGCACAGTGATTAATAACGCCAACCATTCGATAAAGAACCACAACACAATAGTCTGATCAAATCTCAAATAAGATAAAGGAAGGTGAAACAGTAATAACCCTGGGCTGACTGTGAGTCTACTCGTTGTCCCGACAGGGTCTGCGTATGGATCTGCCCACTCAATCGGATCGGTCACTTTCCATGTGTATGTATACGGATCTTGGTCTGTTAACGCAACACGAGTTCCTGTTATTCGATTTCGCAAATCAACGCTGCCTTTTACCAGCATCGTCTGATACGACTGATAAAATAAATTAAGAATTAGTACTCCTGCAATGAGTACGGCAACAGTGCTGACAATGGAGAGTACTGTGTTAATGTAACTATTTAGTCTCATGGTATTCTTCTTCGGTATTTATATCCCAAATTGAGTTCTTATCACGCCTCTTTTCAACAATTATATTCACCGCTTCAATTGCGGTAAGCATTGAATGGTCTTGATTATTGTACTTGTGCATACCGTTTCTTCCGATCAAAAATAAGTTCTCAATTCGGTTGAGATATCTCTTTAGTGCTTCGAATTGAGAGTAACTACCAGTGTATGCAGGATATGCTTTTGGAGCTCTGTATATAGTCGCATCAATAACCATGTCTTCGGAAGCTAGCCCGAGGGCCGCAATTTCCTTTTTTGCAATGGTAATAATTTCTATATCTTTTTGCTTCCAGAAATCGTCATCGGTATTACTGAAATATTCCATACCGATCCACACCGTCTTTTTATCTTTCACCATACTAGGGCTCCAATTATTAAATATTTGAATTCGTCCAACCTTGACTATTGGGTCGTGAATATACAACCAGTTGTCGTGTAATTTTACCGTTGTTTTTTTGAGAAGAATTCCAACAACCAAGAAATCTCGGTACTCGAGTCCTGCTGCTATTTGTAAGATTTTTTTTGGTGGAGGAGGGGTAATCAAAGGGACTAGTTCTTGTATTGAAATACTGGATATCACAACAGAAGCTGCTGTTTTATATTTCTTCTGGTTTCGATCTCTATATGTGATGGATGAGACTCGAGAGTTCTGTATGTGAATCGACTCAATTTCAGATTCAAATTTGAGCTCAGCACCATTTTTTTTCGCTACTTTTGAAACGAGATTCCACAGTTGACCTGGCCCATACTTGGGATAAAGAAACTTCTCAATGAGGCTGGTTTCAGTTTTTTTATTCGGGCTAAAGTGCTGAGGCCTTATCATCTTTAAAACTCCGTTTACAACAGCTTTTTTCATGGAAAGTCCCTTTACTCTTTGCTTCCCCCACAATGCAGGTATTTCACTGCATTTTTTCCCCCAAACCTTCTCCGTATACGTTTTAAAGAACGTTTCATACAGTTTTTTACCAAAGCGGTTAATAAAGAAATCTTCGAGGGTAATTTCAGGTTTAATAGGGCGAACAATCGCTTGTATATAACTAAACAGAAACCAGAAAGAATCAAGCACTCCGATCGACTGTATTGTTTTGAGATTAAGTTCGAGTGGGTATTCAAAGAACTTTCCTTTGTAATATATCCGAGAAAGTCTGTTTCGGATCATCATTACATCGTTTTTATTTCGTTTCTGAAAAAGGTGCTTGGAAGTAACAGCTTGTTTCCTTCCATGGTATGTGAGTTCAGATTTGCCGTATCCCTTTTCAATTGGGAGAAATGATAGCCACCACTGCATGATAGTATCCGACTTTGTAAAAAAACGATGTCCACCAATGTCGATCTTATTTCCTTTGTATGTAATTGTTGTGGATAATCCTCCGACTCGCTTTGATCGTTCAAGAATAAGGGGAGTGAAGGTGTTGGTTTTTGATAATTCGTATGCTGCAGTAAGTCCGGCAGGACCTGCGCCAATAATCACTGCCTTCTGTTTCATATTCACGAAGTTTAACTTATAGGCAACAAAAAAGCCCAGACAAAACTGGACCTTTTTGTAACTTGCATTATTAGCTGTTTAAGGCTGGTAATGTTAAGTTTAGAACATTGAAACCGAATACGTTCTCGACGAGGGTAACAATCGCCCAAGCTGAGAAAATAATTACGAGTCCAATTAACGCAGCAGTAATCTGACTTCGTGCTGATTCTGTTTGTGCTTTGTCTCCACCTGAAAGGATCCAACGAAGACCTCCAATAATAAGCATGAAAAAGAAGATAAGTCCTGCTACGATAATAATCGCGGTTACAGCAAAACTAATGAGTCCTGGGATTGTAAACTCGTTTAAAGCTGATCCAGTTTGACCAACTGTTGCACCCTGGCTAACGTCAAAAGTTGTTTGAGCTAATACCGTAGAAAATAAATTCATATCATTGTGTCACCTCCTTGAAAGATTTAATGAAAAATCGTATAGTTTAACACGATTTTCACTGTTGTCAAAACTTTTAATATCAATACAAAAGTTCCTCTCTATTTATGGTGCATACCAGGGTACTACGTCAAGTAGAAGTAATGTTATTGAGGGAGGAGTCCGGCCACATCGAGGCTTAAGATGTTAAATCCAAGTACTTCTTCGAGGAGAGTGGCAATTGCCCAAATGCTAAACATAACAATGAGTCCTGTGAGCGCCTGGGTGATTTGTGCTCGAGCGGATTCGACTTGTCCTTTGTCACCACCTGAAGTTATCCAACGAACAGCACCGAGTAAAAACATGAAGAAGAAGGCGATTGCCCCTACAACAAAAATAATTCCAATTAGTCGGGCGACAAATGTTGTAAAGAAAGCAATACCATCAACATTCTCTCCGTTGGTTATAACCGGATTCCCGACTTGTGCTAATACCGTTGAGAAATACATGCCTGTTTATTGTGGTGCTAATCCATTAATCATTTCAGCAAGATTTAGAATATCAAACCCAAGGAATTGTCCTACCATACTGGCGAGGAATATCGCGATTACAACAACGGTAAGTCCTGTGATTCCGCTTGAAATACGCTTCCGGGCAGTTTCTACTGCACCTTTATCGCCACCAGCCGTTATCCACCCAATTGCTCCAATAAAGAGAACGAAGATGAACCAAATACCTGCAACAACGGTCATGACCCCAATAATAGTCGTAATTAAGGTTTCAAAGTTTCCGGCTGGATCTGCTCCAGGGTTTTCAAATGCACCTCCACCAGGCCCACTGAAACCATCAGGCGGGGCAAATGTAAAATCAGCTGCAAGTCTTTTCATTTAGTTTAGTACGGAATAGCGCCAGGAACTGTTAATGTTGGATTCAATAGTGCGTCTGCTCTGCCGAAAATTAACAGACCGACTACAGCAGAGAGTAGGAATGATCCAACGAGAAATACTAGTCCAATAATTGTTTGATAAATCTTAGCCCATGCAGTTTCCATCCCTTTTGGATTATCTCCAGCTGATAAAAATGCATATCCTGCAAGAATAAAATTAAACACCGCATAAATACCTCCAGCGATGATTAATATGTTGAAAAACAGTTGAATCAGACGACCAATTCCCTCAGCAGGGCTTGTTCCAAAGTCACGAACGCCCTCAGGGGGTCTAATAATTCCAAATAATTGATACATATGTTTCTAAAATAGTATACAGAATTTTTTAAAGAGGGAATACTCCGGCCTTAGTTTACTTGAATAAGAAGCGGTATTCCGAAAAAGTCCTGCATGAGTCGAATGATCCAATATGCTGAGAATGTTATTGCAAACCCAAGCAGTGCCCACGTAATAGCCTCTTTCCCTTGAGCAGATGCCTTCGGGTCACCACTTCCAGCTCCGTGCACCATGTGGAGCCCTCCCATCACAAAGAGAATAACGGTAATTACACTTCCTACAACAATCCCCCCTGAGAGTATTAAAGAAAAAAGATCTCCAAAGAGGAGTCCACCTTCGGCACCCCATGGACTGCCAAAGGTCTCTCCGATATTAACTTGTGCGTAAATAACTGACATATTATTGGAATGTTTGGGTGATTCCTTCGAGGCCTAATATCGCTCCTGCTAACTGCACGATCCAGTATGCAGAAAAGAGGAGGAAGAACCCAGCAAATGCGTTAATAAGTTTTTGCTTGCTCGCTGCAACTGCTTGTGGGTTTCCTTGTGATGTCATAAATCCAATTCCAGCCGAGATAATATAAAAAGCGATGACCCCTCCCGCAAAGAAAAAGAAGAGATTTGTAATTCGATAGCTTCCATTGAAAAAATCCCCAATATCATTTGTTGAAATAAACCCTGGGTTATTCGGTTTAATTCCTTGGTTTTCGATTTGCTGCAAACAATCTTGAGAGAATGTGAACCCGCTACAACCTTGAGCTAAAATGGTAGATAACATGTGAATTTAGTATAGCATGATGACATTAAAATAAGCCTAAGATATTGACTCCAATAAGACGTAATATGAACAGAGCAAACACGAGGAAAAAGATTCCACTCACGGCTGCAACAATCATTTGTTTCCCTGATTCAAGTTTTGCAACATCACCTGCTGAAGTCATAATCATAAATGCAGCGCCGGCAAGCGAGAGCATTGCAACTGCGCCTGAAATAGCAAGGCCCCATGAAAGTGCAAACGAAATGAAATTAGACAGTGTGTCTATTGGGATACAACCAATGGCGGTATAAACTGACTTTTGATCACTACAGAGTGATACTTTTTGCTGTGTGGGGATGATACATACTCCGCCAACACATGCTTGGCCGCTCCCACTACAATCGGTAATTCCCGGTTTCGTATTGCAGTCACCTTCGCACTGTTGTGCTCCTGCGGTTGGACAGCACAGCTGGTAGTCGCCTCCACAGGTACACCAATATTGCTCTCCGTCAGGACCAGGGGAATCAAGCACCGCAGCTTGGCACCCCATGCATTCAAAGTTACCTGCGTCTTCTGGCCGAACCATTTCACCGCAATAATATTTTGCTTTTTCTGTATTGTTGTCATCGAGTCTGCATACACCGCTTTCGCAGGTAAGCCCATTTTGACACGCAGTTCTATTTAAACTATTTCCGTTTGGACAGCACCCAAAATTCAGCTCACCACATGCACACCAGCGGCCAGCACCTCCTGTTGGTCCGCTTCCGGTCGACATTTGAGGACAATAGGGCTCAGTCGGACAAGTAACGCTCGCACCTATCGGAATAACCTGGCCACAAATAGCTGACACAGGAAGCGGAGTGCTTGAAACCGTCACTGTTTTTGACGTGTATTCAAAAGGAGTACCTTCTTTGAAGAATCGTATCTCATACGTTCCTGCCGCAAGTGGCCCGAACTGGATAGTCCATGATCCTTCAGCTCCGGAGGAGTATGCAAGCAAGCTTTCAACACCACTCCCATCTTTGAAGATTGAGATTCGATATCCAATATTTTGTACACAGTTTGACGCAGTCATTGTATAGACAGTTGTTGCGTCACCTGTTGCGGGGGACAATGTTAACGTCGATCCACAACTTGGCTCTTGGGCTAATGTCTTACTCCCAATACCTAAAAATACTGCAGCACTGAATACGATCGAAAGGAGTATTTGTTTTTTTGTAGTTCTCATGCAAAAAGTCCGAGGATATTTACACCCAGTAAATTCAAAATAAACATCGAGAACACAAGCATGATGATTCCTGAGATAACAGAAAAGAGGAGCTCTTTTCCGGTCTGGAGCCTTTTCGGATCACCTGCCGAGGTCATAAGCATGAAAGAAGCGTATGCAAAAACAAGCATAGCGACTCCACCTGCGATTCCTAATCCCCATCGCAAAAAGAACGCAGCGAAACCAGTGGGACTTCCAATAGGGATGCACCCAATCCCTGTTTCAATTTGATCTGCTGGGCAACTACCTTGAATATTTGCGGACATTCCAACCCCAACACTGCCTCCAGGAACGACTAATTTGCACGCTGCTGGGCAGCTGCCCATTTCACCAGAGCTTGGACTAGTACAGCTAATTTTGGTTGTGCCGTTAAAAGTGCATTTAAAGCAGTAGCTCATGTTGTTCACTGTTTGGCATTCAAATCTCGTTGTTGTCGCTCCTACTTGAGGAGTTACCGTGATATTTCCAACAGAAGTACCGCCTTGGCCAACTTCGTTATATGTTGCTGAGTAGGTACCTTCCGGAAGACCACTAATAACTGCGACGTACGCGTTTGAACCCACACTTTGAGCACTATATGTTTGATATGGACCTCCTTTAAAAAGTGACACCTGATAATTACCAGCCGTACAGCCTTCGAGACGAACGGTAAATGTCGTTCCAACTTGCCCGGAGGCGGGGTCTACTGTTCTGGAGGTACACGCGGCTAGTGCACTATTTGCTGTAAGGTGAGTGACCCCCCCTAAAATGGCAAAAGAAACGAATATTTTTAGAATTATTTTCATGCTATAAGTG
>ERZ761594.99-NODE-99-length-40878-cov-7.212968_pt1 | contig 40878 bp, 49 predicted proteins | sample MGYA00511036_ERZ761594 | MGnify/ENA primary metagenome ERZ761594 (study PRJEB28899, sample SAMN03785561) | bioreactor sludge metagenome | biome: EBPR Sludge; feature: EBPR Bioreactor; material: 0.22µm filtered reactor supernatant | place: Saint Lucia: Queensland... | reverse complement strand
GGTTGGCGCCGAGCGCCCCACCGGATCAGCCCCCGAAGGAGCCCCTGATGGCCTCTACTGCCGCCGCCGAAGCGGTCGTGAACGTGCGCCTCCTGCCGATCGCCGACCTGACGCCGAACGAACGGAATGCCCGGACGCATCCCGACGATCAGGTCGAGCAGATCGCCGCCTCGATGCGCGAGTTCGGATGGACGAACCCGATCCTCGCCGATATCGACGACGACGGGCTGATCGTCGCCGGGCACGGCCGGCGCCTTGCCGCGCTCAAGCTGATCGCGGCCGGCGAGACGATCCGGCTGCCGAATGGCCGCGTCCTGCCGAAAGGTGAGGTGCCGGTGATCGACTGCTCGGGATGGACCGAGAAGCAGCGCCGGGCTTACACGCTGGCGGATAACCGCCTGGCCGAAACGTCGGCATGGGACGACGACCTTCTAAAAATCGAGCTGTCCTTCCTGAAAGACGAAGGCTTCGCCCTCGATCTGACGGGCTTCGACAGCAAGGCGCTCGACAAGCTTTTCGCGGAGCCGGAGCCGGGCATCAGCCCGGAGCAGGCGCGCAGCACGCTCGCTGCTCGCTTCGGCATTCCGCCTTTCTCTGTGCTGAACGCCCGAGAGGGATGGTGGCAGGATCGCAAGCGGGCGTGGCTCGCCCTCGGTATCCAGTCGGAAGTAGGCCGAGGCGAAAACCTCCTGCGCTTCTCCGACACGATCAATCAGCCGGACCCGGCGAAGCGGAAGGCAAAGAACGGCAAGCGCAAGGCTGCGACTTTCGGGCAGGACATCATGCGCGGCGAGCATGTGGTCGGCGGTGTATCGCCGGCCGGGTTGACGCTCGGCGAGATCAAGATGGATGGCGCCCCGCAGTCGGGAACGTCGATCTTCGATCCGGTCCTCTGCGAGCTTGCCTACCGATGGTTCTGCCCGCCCGACGGGACGATCCTCGATCCCTTTGCCGGCGGGTCGGTGCGCGGCATCGTCGCCTCCGAGCTTTCGCGGCAATATGTCGGCTGCGAGCTGCGGCCGGAGCAGGTCGAAGCGAACCGCGCCCAGGCGGAAAAGATTTGCGGCGACATGCTGCCGATCTGGCATATCGGCGACAGCCGGCAGATCGAGAAGCACGCGGCCGGCACGGAAGCGGACCTCGTTTTCTCCTGCCCGCCTTATGCCGACCTCGAAGTCTACTCGGATGATCCGAAGGACCTTTCGACGCTCGATTATCCCGAGTTTCGGAAAGCCTACTTCGACATCATCGCGGCGAGCTGCCGGATGCTGAAAGCAGATCGCTTCGCCTGCTTCGTCATCGGCGAGGTGCGCGACAAGCGCGGGAATTATTACGGCTTCGTGCCGGATACGATCCGCGCCTTCGAGGAGGCGGGCTTGCGCTTCTACAACGAGATCATTCTCGTGACGGCTGCCGGGTCCTTGCCGATCCGCGCCGGGAAGCAATTCGAGGCGACCCGCAAGGTCGGCAAGACGCATCAGAATGTCCTCGTCTTCGTCAAGGGCGACCCGAAGAAGGCGGCGGAAGCGATCGGCGAGTGCGAGTTCGGCGAGTTGCCGGCGCCGGGTGATCCGGCCCCGGCGGCAGCCAATCAGGAGTGGGGCGAGCAGCTATGATCTTTCCGGCGCCGCAGGTCATCGAGCACGACGGCATCCTTGTCGTCCGCGACGACCTGATCGGCGGCGGGACGAAAGCTCGCTACATGGCGAAGCTCTTCGAGGAGGCCGATGAGATTGTCTATGCGACCCCGGCGGAGGGCGGTGCACAGACTGCCCTCGCATGGACAGCGCGCGAGATGGGGAAAAAGGCGACGCTCTTCGTCGCGAAGCGCAAAGTCCCGCATCCCCGTGCCGTGATGGCGAAGCGCCTGGGCGCTACCGTTTGGCAGGTCTCCCCCGGTTATCTCACGGTCGCGCAGAAGCGCGCGCGGGATTACTGCGCGGCGACCGGCGCAACGCTGGCGCCGTTCGGTATGGACTTGCCGGAAGCGATCGAGACGATCGCGGCAGCCGCCCGATCGACGGGCATCGAGCCTGACGAGGTGTGGTGCGCATCCGGCTCCGGCGTTCTCGCGCGGGCGCTGGCGATGGCGTGGCCGAAGGCGCGGCGCTTTGTCGTGCAGGTCGGCCGCGATCTTCACGCCCACGACGTGGCCGGCGCGGAGATCATCATCAGCCGTTTGAAGTTCGGCGATCGTGCGAAGGTGCTCCCGCCATATCCGAGTGATCCGCACTACGACGCGAAGGCGTGGGAACACATAAAGGCCCGGCGTGGGCCGGGCCTTGTGCTCTTGTGGAATGTCACCGGGGAGGCGGATTAGGCGGCGGCTTTCTTCGCCGCCGTCTTCTGCGCCTCAAGGGCGATCACCGCGAGGTCGCGGTATTTCGCCATCGCCTTCGGGCTGCTCGAAACCGGATTGATCGCTACCGCCTTGAGGCCCTTGATGTCGCCGGCCTCGGCGAGCTCGATCAGCTTCGCAAGGGTCGGGCGGAACCGCTTGTGCGTCTCGGCCGAGAAGTCAGGCGCCGCCGGCATTTCGCCGCGCTGCGCCGCTTCGAGGATCGCCGCCCTCTTGCCACCCGCCGGACGTTCAGCCTTCGGCGACGCGGCCTTTTTCTGGCGCTCCGGCTTCGCGGCGGGCGCGGCTTCGGCCGCAAGCTTGACCGCAGCCTTGCGGGCGGTTGCCTTGCCGACCGATGGCGGATAGTCGCCGGCCTTCGCCGGGGCGGCGCCGTTGCGCGCTGCCTGGGCTTCGGGGATCGTCATCGGCTTGCCAGAGACGCGCTCGCGAAGGACCAGCTCGGCGAAGTGCATCGGGCCGGCGAGCAGGTCCTCGACCTTCGCCTCTTCGATGCCGGCATCTGCGGCGAGCTTGCGGAAGCGAGCCTCGGCCGCTGCCCTGGAATTCGAGCGCTTCATGCCGCCGCCGGTAATGATCGCGGAAAGCTGCGCAATCTCGCCGCCGGTCAGAGGCTTCTTCATCGCCTCGTCGTCGGCCGCGTCCTGCGCCATCTGCGCGCGCTCGGCATCGATCATGTCCTTCGGGACAAAGACCGTCATCTGATCGGGCGTGATCGCGTAGATCATGGCCGGCTTGCCGCCTTCGACCGAGAGCTCGTCGGCGATCTTGATCGCGGCGCGCAGCGTTGCGGCTTCGCGATTGATCTTGTCCGTCGGGCTGCGGCGGAGGTGGACATTGAAATGCGTGGCGGTCTCGACCTTGGCGCGATCGGCGAGGTCGGCGGGGTGGGTCTTCTTTGCCATGGGTGAGGTCCTTTCCAGTTCGGTTGCAGTGCAGTCCGTACTATCTGCACCGCAGGTAAGTGCAACTGGTATTCGCCAGTAATAATGGGATTTTTTCCAAATGGCCGACGGTGCGCAGCCAGCAAACATGATTGCCGTGGCAACAGCGGCCCGGCTTCTGATGGTATCGGACGAGCGTCTTCGCCAATTGGTGAAGCTCGGATACGTCAAGCGCTCTGTGAAGGGGCAATATGATCTCGTCGATGTGGTGCAGGGATACATTAAATCCCTAAAAGACGAGGAGAAGCGGGGAACCAAGACCGCGACCGACACCCGCATGAAGGACGCAAAGACGGCCGAGATCGAGATGCGTATCGCCGAGAAGCGAAGGCAACTGATCCCGGTCGAAGATCATCACGCCGCCATCGATATTGTCGTCGGCAAGGTCCGCGCCGAGTTCTCGGGCCTGCCAGCGCGCGTCACGCGCGATATGGGCCTGCGGCGCCAGTTGGAAGCCGAGACAAATGCAAGCCTCAACCGCATCGCGGATGCCGTCGAGGCATCTGCCGAATTCATTGAGAAGGGCGGCGAGCTTCCTACGGGCGGCGGAGCCGACGACGCCTGACGAGTGGGGCGCATCGAACCGCGTCTATCCCGAGACCTCGGGCGTACCCGGCCCGCGCAACCCCTACCTGACGCCGTACATGGTCCCGATGGGGCGGGCGGCTCGCTCCGGCATATACAAGCGGGTCGTCGGCATGACGGCGGCGCAGTCGGGGAAGACCGAGAGCTTGCTCGACATTATCGGCGAGCGCCTCGATACGCGGCCGGCGCCGATCATCTATGTCGGCCCGTCGAAGGAGTTCAACACCGACCAGTTCGAACCGCGCCTAATGAGCTTGCTCGACGAGGCGGCGACGCTTGCTGCGAAAGTCATGCGCGGCAAGCGCATGAAGAAGACCCTCAAGTATATCGCCGGGGTGCGCGTTCGCCTGGCTCACGCTGGTTCCTCGACCGCCCTGAAATCCGACCCCGCCGCTCTGGCTCTCGTGGACGAGTACGACGAAATGAGCGCCAACATCAAAGGGCAGGGCGATCCTCTCGGCCTCGTCGAGGCGCGCGGCGAAACTTACGCCGACTTCGTGACGGTGATCGTCTCGACCACATCGCGCGGGATCGTCGAGACCGAGATCGATCCGGTCAACGGCCTTGAAATGTGGAAGGTCGGAACCGCCGAGGAGATCGAAAGTCCGATCTGGCGCCTCTGGCAGGAAGGCACCCGCCACCATTGGGCGTGGCCTTGCCCGCATTGCGGCGAGTTCTTCGTCCCGATGAAAAAGCACCTTCGCTGGCCGAAGGGCGCCACGCCGATGCAGGCGCGGCGCGGCTCCTTCCTCTGCTGCCCGGTCAACGGCTGCATCATCGAGGAGGGCGAGAACGGCGAGACGAAGAAGGCGATGAACGCCCTCGGCGTCATGATTGCGCCCGGCCAGACGATCGAGGAGGCCCGCGAAAACCGGAACCTCCCCGACACCGGCACATGGTCGTCGTGGACCTCCGGTCTCTGCTCGCCCTTCGTGGCGTGGGGCGAGCGCGCCGAGCGCCTGCTCAATGCCTTGCTGACCGGCGAAGAGGACAAAATCCAGACGGTCACGAACGCGAACTTCGGCGAGCTCTTCTCGCCGGGCCAGGGCGGCGACCTTCCCGACTGGAAGGAGCTCCTCAAGCATCGCTTGCCTTACGCGAAGCGCGAGGCTCCGAGGCAGGTTATTCGCGTGACGATGGGCGTCGATGTCCAGAAGCGCAGCCTCTATTACGTGACGCGCGGCTTCGGCGCGCGCGGAACGTCGTATCTCCTCGATGAGGGGATGCTCATCGGCTCGACCGAAGACGATCGCGTCTGGCAGGACCTCACTCAGATCATGCTAGCGCCGGTCGGCGGGATGCACATCGAGAAGGTCTTCATCGACAGTGGCTTCCGGCCGGACAAGACCGACGCCGGGAGCGAGCACAAGGTCTATGAGTTCTGCCGGCGTTACTCGTTCCTCTGCTCGCCGACGAAGGGCCGCGACACGCTGAACGGCAAGCCGTACACGGTCGCGAAGATCGAGGTGAAGCCCGACGGCTCGAAGCGGCCCTATTCGCTCGACCTCGTGCATATCAACTCCGACTTCTTCAAGGGGCTGGTGCACGCGCGAGTGAAGACGCCGCTCGACCTGCCCGGAGCCTTCTTTCTCCATGAGGAAGCCGACGAGGAGTATGCGCGGCAGGTCGTTTCCGAGACGCGCGTCGTCGAGGCCGGAAGCAACAAGCCGAAGTGGTACAAGAACCGGCGCGATAACCACTTTCTCGACTGCGAGGCTCTCTCGGCTGCCGCCGCCTTCACATTGAACGTGCAGGCGATCCCCGAGGGGACGATCCGCGAGTGGGGCGACGGCGACGAGATCAAGCTGCCGACGGCGCGGCCGGCCGAGCCAGACGAAGAACCTGACGACGAGGGCGGAGACGATCCGCCCCCGGCGCCCCCGCCGCCGGAAGCTCCGGCGGTTTCCCTGCGAGATCGCTTCCGGGGCTTCGGCTCCCGCCAGCGTGTGAGGTAGCAAAATGCAGACAGTCCCCCGCATCCCGCTCAAGCGGGAGGCCAGCGTCGCGCCGCCCGCTGTCTCGGATAGCGGGGCGGTACGGCCGAGTATCCGTTCCGAGTTCATGAAGGGCGGTCGCGGTGTCACGATGGCCGGGTGGCGCCCGGCGCTTCGCGAGACCGCCGACGACGTGTCGAACGCCTGGGAGGATGCGACCGCCCGCGCGACCGATCTCGTCCACAACAGCGGATGGATTTCGGGGATGTTCGATCAGGCCGTAGCAAACACGGTCGGGTCGGGCCTCCGCATCCGCTGCATGCCGGAGAACGAGCTCCTCGGCATGGACGAGGCGACCGCGCAGAAATGGCGGAAGAAGGTCGAGGCGCGCTTCGAGCTGTGGGCGAATAACCCCGTCGAGTGCGACATCGAGGGGCGCCGGACCTTCGCGCAGATGCAGGATGCGGCCTTCCGGTCGTGGCTCGTGACCGGCGAAAGCCTCGCCGAGATCGTTTATCGGCGCCGGTTCGGCTCGCGCTACGGGACGAAGGTTCGCCTTCACTCGCCGCATAGATTGTCGAACACGACCGACCAGTACAATCGGATCGTTTCCGGCGTGAAGATGGACGCCGATAACTTCCCGATCGGCTATGTCGCGAAGCGGAAGGACCCAATCCTCGGCGAATACGACGTGACCGTTCAGGCCCGCGACATCCTCGGCCGACCGAAGGTCGTCCACGTCTTCGTCGGGATGCCCGGTCAGGTTCGCGGGATCACGCCTCTCGTGCCGGCCCTCAAGGTCGCGCGGCAGTTCGACCAGCTCGCCGACGCGACGCTGATGAGCGAGCTGATCCGCTCGGTCTTCGCGGCGGTCATCACGTCCGACACGCCGACCGACGAGATCATCGGCGGTCTGATGTCGGCAGCCGAGCAGGCGAAGCTCGCCGGTCAGGGTATCTCGCCCTTCGAGGCGTGGTTTGAAGCGCAATCAGGCTGGTACGATGCGAACTCGATCGATGTCGGGATCGGCGGGCGATTGGCCCATATCTTCCCCGGTCAGAAGATCGACTTCCACACGGCGAACAGTCCGGGGACGGCCTACAAAGAGTTCTCAAACCATCTGCTTCGAGAGCTCGCGCGCTGCCTGGGCCTGACCTACGAGAGCGCGACCGGCGACTACAGCGGGGCGACCTACTCCTCGGTGCGGATGGGTGTGAACGAGAACTTCCCGATCACACAGTCTCGCCGGAAGTTCATCGTCTCCCCCTTCTGCCAGCCTCTCTATGAGGCGTGGCTCGAAGAGGAGATCGAGCTCGGCTCGATAGAGTTCCCCGGCGGGATCGCGAACTTCCTCGCCAATCGCTCGGCCGCGTGCCGCGCGGAATGGCGCGGCGCACCGAAGCCGGCGGCTGACGAGCTCAAGACGGCGAAGGCCCACGAGGTCTATCGCAATATGGGCGTGCTCACCGACGAGGCGATCGCGAACGATCTCGGCCACGACATCGAGGATGTCTATGCGCAGCGCGCCCGCGAGAAGGCCCTCCGCGAAACCTACGACTTGCCGGATAGCACCGAGCAGGCCGTGAAGGACGCGCAGGCCGAAGCTCTCGCCAACGAAAACGAGAAGGAGGGCGCCGATGCCGACTGAACCCGAAGGCCCCTGCGAACGAGCGGAGCGACTGCGGAAGCTGCGCGAGGAAATCGTCCTCGGCAGCAAGGCTGTCGAGACTGAGATCGAGCAGGGCAACGGAACCCGGCGCCGCGTGAAATTCGGGACCGCGAACCTCGCGGCCCTGAACCAACTGATCGCGGAGGCTGACGCCGCCTGCGACAAGCTGAACGGTCGATGCGCCAGGCGCTACGCGATCGTGCCGAGGTAGCCGAATGAGCAGGTTTCTTCCTCTCCTCGCGGATCGGGTTCTCTCCCGGCCGCTTCTAATCGACCCCGGCAAGGCCGAGGTCATTCTCGCCGTCCTTGAGGGCCGCATCCTCCATGGCTTCGGGTCTGATGGCGAAGGGGCTGCGGTCGCCGAGCTCGCGGGCTTGGTGCCGCAGCCCGACGCCTCCCGATTTACCGGGAGCGGCGCTCGGGAGACGCGGCCCGGTTCCTTCGTCCGCGCCAGCAAGGGCACCGCGATCGTCACGGTCGATGGCTCCCTCGTAAACCGTGGCGCATGGATCGGCGCGAGCTCGGGCCTGACCTCTTACGAGGGGATCGGCGCGCAGCTCGACGACATCGCGAACGATGCCGAGATCAGGAACGTCCTGCTCGACATGAACAGCTTTGGCGGCGAGGCGACCGGCATGTTCGGCCTCGCCTCGAAGGTCCGGTCTCTCTCGAAGAAGAAGCGGGTCGTCGCGGTCGTGAACGATGTCGCGGCGAGCGCCGGCTTCGGGATTATCTCCGGCGCCGACGAGATCGTCGTGTCGCCGACCTCCTACGTCGGCAGCATCGGCGTCGTCATGCTGCACATGGACCGCTCCGGCGAAATGCAGATGAAGGGGGTTCGCCCTACCTTCATCCACGCCGGGGCGCACAAGGTGGACGGGCACCCTTTCGGCGCCCTCTCCGAGGAGGTTCGCGCCGCGCTACAGCGCGACGTGAACACCTTCTACGACCGCTTCATCGAAACGGTCGAGGCGGGTCGCGGCAAGAGCCGGCTTTCGGCTGCCAAGGCTCGCGCAACCGAGGCAAGGACATTCATCGGGCAGCAAGCGATCGATGCCGGTTTGGCTGATCGCATCGGCTCGTTTGAAGAAGTCCTCGCAGAACTGCAACGGCCCGCCGCCAGCGGCGCGGGCGCATCCAGAAAAGGACCTGCCCGTATGGACGGCAACGAAACCACGACGACCGCCTCGACGACCGGCGGCATTTCTCTCGAAGCCCACAACAAGGCCGTGGCAGACGCCAGGTCTGCCGGCGAAGCCGAAGGCCGCAAGGCCGGCGCCGCCGCAGAGAAGGCCCGGATCACCTCGATCCTGCGCTCCGACGCTGCCAAGGGCCGCGAAGCGACCGCGACCGGCTTCGCCCTCGATACCGACATGTCGGCCGAGGACGCTGCGAAGGTTCTCGCGACCGTCCCGGCAACGCCTGCGGCCGGCGCGACGCAGATCGTCCAGACCATCGAGCAGCGTGCTTCCGGTCAGGCCGAAATGGGCGGAGACACCCCGCCGGCCCCGGCTGCCGAGGTCGCAAAGGCCGGCTGGAACAAGGCTTTCGCGGCCTACAAGTAAGCCGGCGATCGCGCACCCCGAAACTCCACGGAGATCAGTTTAATGACCAAGTTCACCGAAGGCCGGCACCCCGGCGAATTCCTCCTGTCGGAGGCGAATTTTCACCGCTCGCGCGACAAGGTGACGATCGCCTCCGGCTCCGGCGTTTTCCAGCCGGGCACCGTCGTCGGCAAGATCACCTCGGGCGGCAAGTACGCGCCGTCGCCGAATGCCTCGACGACCGGCATCGAAGGCGCCGAGACTGCCCTCGCTGTGACGCTCTACGGCGGCGACGCCACGAGCGCCGATGTCGAAGTCGCCGTCATCAGCCGCGATGCGGAAGTGAAGGGCTTCGCGCTCGTCTACGACAGCACCGTCAACGACGACACGAAGAAGGGCACGAAGCAGACGCAGCTCAAGGCCGTCGGCATCATCACCCGCTAAGGCGTCCTCCGGCGCCCCACGCGACATTCGATCGGAATTCAGACCCGCCGCGTGCGGGCTTTTTTATGAGGACATCGCTAGATGCTCGACATTTTCAACAATGACGCTTTCAGCGTCACGTCGCTGACCGACGCGCTCCGCGACGTAAAGCCCCGGCCGTCGCGCCTGGGCGACCTCGGCCTCTTCTCCTACGAGAGCGTGAGCACGCTTTCCGTCGCGATCGAGCGGATCGGCGACGTGCTCCAACTCGTCGCCCCGACCCCGCGCGGTGCGCCGGGTGAGGTCCGCGACGAGCCGAAGCGCACGATCGAGGATATCCGCATCCCGCACTTCCAGCGCGACTGGTCGGTCTATGCGGACGAAGTTCAGGGCATCCGTGCCTTCGGCTCCGAGACGGTCCTCGAAACGGTGCAGTCGAAGGTCGCTCAGAAGATCGCGGCGAACACGGCCGACCTCGACCTGACGGACGAGTATGCCCGTATCGGTGCCGTTCAGGGCATCGTAACCTACAAGGGCGGTCAGACGCTGAACCTGTTCAACAAGTTCGGCGTCTCGCAGCCGGCCGAGATCGACTTCGATCTCGACAATGCGTCGCCGGTCGATGGCGCGCTCCTCAAGAAGTGCACGGCCTTGATCCGCGCGGTTCGCGCGGCTCTCGGCGGTCTTCCGTTCACCTATCTGCACGCGTTCGTCGGCGACAACTTCTTCGACGACCTGCTGACGCACAAGGAAGTGCGCGAGACCTACAAGCACGACAGCCAGTCCGAGTTCCTGCGGACGAGCTTCGTCGGCCCGAACCGTGGATCGAACCCGATCTTCCAGTTCGGCAATATCGTGTGGGAAAATTACGGCGCGATCGAAGCGACCGGCGACGGCGCCCTGATGGGTATCGATACGAACCTCGCGAAGTTCGTGCCGATGGGGCTCCCCGGCCTCTTCCGTGGCTACTACGCCCCGGCCGACTATGTGGAGACGGTCAACACCCTCGGCCGTCCGACCTACGCGAAGCAGTGGCCGATGCAGAACGGCAAGGGCATCCACGGCGAGACGCAGCGCAACGTCCTGCACATCTGCACGCGCCCGAACGCCCTCTTCCGCGCGAAGCGGACCTAACGCGGGAGAAGAGAATGCCGTCGCTATTCGATGAGATTGAGAGCGCCTCTCAGGCCGCGATCACGACCGTCTTCGGCGACGGCATTCGCATCCGCCCCATGAAGGCGGCAGGAAACTACGGTGGCGGCGCCGACCCGGATCGGGCCGTCGTCGAGACCGTCGGAACGATCGGAACGGCCCCGAACACGGCCGAAGCAGATTATCCGGGCACGCGCGCCGATGGTGCGCCGGTTGCCCTCAGTCCCTCCGAGATTTGGCTCGATCGCGCGGTCGTCGCAGCGATCCCTTACGAGCTCAAGCGCGGGGACGTGATCGAAACGATCTCCTCTCCCGTCCGGCGTTTCGTCGTCGCGACGGCCGAGCCGGGAGACAACGGCGACATGCGGATCGTGCTCGCCAAGTAGGAGCAGAGCACATGAGTATGGTCGGCCTGGCGCTCCGCCTTTCGGCGGTGCGCGCGCTTGAACACGACAATACGATCGCCGAGGGGCGCGTCTTCGACAGCGCGATCCTCCCGATCGATCAGATGATTTCCGCGCAGCCGCAGCCGTTCATCGTTGTCTCGACCGAGACCGAGACCGGCAAACCGAGCGGCCGGGATATCAGCAACGGTGACAATGAGATCGACCTCCTGATCGAGCTCGCGATGTCGCGCGTCGTGCCGATGCCCGGCAAGGACGAGAACGGCGGCGAGGTCCTCGTCGATGTCTACGAGACCGATGCGAACCTTGAGCTCGGGCTCGCGGTGCTCAAGCGCCAGATTTTCGCGACCCTCTTCGGTCGCGGCGGTGGAGCATGGGGCGATGTCTTCCGCGCCTTCGCCCCGGCGATCTCGACGATCACCACGCTCCGGGGCGGGAACGTCAAGGACGGCGCCCGGTTCGCCGGGCGGCAGGTCCTCGTGACGGTAAAGGCGATCGCCGAGCCGCAATTCGGCCCGGTCGAGCAGGGAACGCCGTGGGCGCAGTTCATTGCAGCCCTCGAAGCGGATGCCACCCTCGCACCGATCGCGAGCGTCATTCGGTCGGCGATCGAGAACAAGCCGCTCGGCTGGCCGGCGACCTATACGGCCGGCGCCGTTCTCGGCGGCTACACGGAAGCCGAAGCGCTGGCGATCGGCATCGCCCCGGCCGGCGGGGGCGAAGACGTTCTCCTCGCCGAGGCGACGACGAGCCCCGGCGGGTGGATCGCAAACGCCGAGACGATCGCCGAGCAGTTCCCAGAGGAGCCGTGATGTTTGAGCTCCTCGAATTGAGCAACCGCATCGGGCGCCTTGAGCAGCGTCTTGCGCAGTCGGCGAAGCACGGCACGGTCGAGGAGGTGAACGCCTCCGAGGGATGGGTTCGGCTGAACCTCGGCCCCGGCGACAACGGCCCGCTCCTCTCCCCGAAAATCCCTTACGCGCAGATCGCCGGGGGATTGAAGGTCCACACGCCGCCCACGAAGGGGCAGCAGATGACCATGTTCGCGCCGAGCGGCGACACCGGCCAGGCGCTTGCCTTGCCGATGACGTGGAGCAACCAGAACGCCAGCCCGAGCAACAAGGGGGACGAGAATGTCCTGACCTTCGGGAACGTTCGGATCGAGCTGCGCGGCGACGAGCTCCTGATCACGATCGGGGGCTTCTCGCTCAAGCTGACGAGCAGCGCCGCGACCTTCGAGGTCGGCGGCGTCACTCACGAAATTTCCGGCGACGGTCTCACGACGGCCGGCGGCAGGGTTGAGCACGACGGAAAGAACATCGGCTCGACGCACAAGCACGGCGGCATCGCGCCCGGCGACGATCTGACCGACATCCCGGCAAACTAAGGAGAAAGCCGATGGCAAAGACTGACGAACACAAGGCGGCGACGCTTGAGGACCTGATGCGCGCCCGCCTCGCGGAGCCGCGCGCCATGGTCGGCGCGCTCTCGATCAACGCGAACCGCATCCTCCTTACCTTCGGCGATGTCGGCGAGAACGCCCGCGTCGTCCTTCACGTCGAGGGCGACGAGGTAAAGATCATCCACCGCCCCGAACCGGCGGAGGAGGATCACGAGGACGACATGCTCCTCGGGTCGAACCTCCTCCCGTCGATGGTCGAGATCGCGCCCGGCATGGAGGTTCAGCTCGGCGCCGTCGTCATGCGCTCCCACAAGGAAAGCGGCCTGTCCGTGAAGGACTGGAACGCGCTCGCCGATGACGAGCGCGAGGCGAAGCTTGCCGCGACCGTCGAAGCGATGAAGACCGACGAGGCTGCGAAGCCGGTCGATCCCGACAAGCACAAGCGCGACGAGCTCGTCGCCATGGCGGAAGCGGCCGGCGTCGAGATCGCGACGAATGCCACGAAGGCGGAGATCGCCGAGGCGCTGAACGCGGCGAAGCAGAAGTAAGGGGCGCTCCCCATGGCAGACGCAGGCGAGATCATCGACCCGAGCATCGACATCGACTGCGAAACCGGGGGCAACATCAGCGGGTGGCCGCATGTCCTGCAATGCGTCGCGGACTTCTTCGCGACAGCATTCGGCGAGCGCGTCATGCGCGAATGGTACGGGACGGCGGTTCCCCGCTTCCTCGGGCAGCAGCTCAACACGCAAACGGTCGTCCCCTTCTTCTCGGCGGTCTCCGCCGCAATCGAGCAGTGGGAGCCGCGCTATCGGATCACGCAAATCGTGCCCGAGAGCGTCGGCCGGGACGGGCGCTTGCGCGTCCACATTCAGGGGCAGTTCCGCCCGCGCGCCTTGCTCGGCGACTTCACGGTCGAGGGCGCCCGGCGGATCACCGTCACAGGCGGATCAGGCGGTCAGGTAGAGGTAACTTAAAATGGCTGATCCTTTCCTTGTCGGGCTCCCCGATCCGACGGTGATCGAGGAAATCTCCTTCGAGGCAATCCTCGACGCGATGAAGAGCGACCTCATCGCTCGCTTTCCTGATATCGCCCCGATCCTCGCGCTCGAAAGCAGCGCGGCGGTCAAGGTCATGGAGGCGGCGGCTTATCGCGAGACGGTGCTGCGGGCGCGCATCAACGAAGCGGCGCGCGCGAACCTTCTGGCCTACGCGACCGGCGCCGATCTCGATCACGTCGGGGCGAATGCCTCGCCGCCGGTCGTCCGCATGTATCAGGAGACCGACGAGCGCTTCCGCATCCGCATCCTCGATACGGTTCGCGCGCGGAACGCCGGCTCTTACAATCGCTATCGCAAGGTGGCGATGGATGCGGACATTCATGTCAAGGACGCCATCGCCTACCGGCTCGGCCGCTCGCCGATCGTCTATGTTGCGCTCCTCTCGGACGATCCGACGGGGACGGCTTCTCAGGCGCTCATCGATACCGTCGAGGCTGCCTTCGACCTGCCCGACAACCGGGTCGTGAACGGCGATGTCGTCGTTCGTTCGGCGGTAACGGCGGTCAGCAACGTTGTCGCGTCCCTCACGCTCACGCCGGGGATGCCCTCCTCGATCCTCGCGACTGCGGAGAAGAACCTCCGCGATGCCTGGGCGACCGAGGGCGGGCTCGGCCGCGACCTTACGCGCGACTGGATCAAGGCGCGCTTGCAGATACCGGGCGTCTACAGCGTCACGGTCTCCGCGCCCGCTCAAGACATCGTGAAGCCGCCCTATGAGGCGGCGAGCATCGGAACCGTCACCCTGACGGTGGCCGGGGAGAACGTCTAAATGGATCAGCGATCGCTTCTGCCGCCGCGTGCGAGCACACCGTTCCTGCGCGCGTTTGAGCAGGCGACCGCATACGAGCCCCGCGTCGTCTCCGGCGTCGATGCGATCCGCAACGTCAAGGGGCGCCAGCTCCCCGGCTGGCTTCAATTCCTGCTCTATGAGTACGGCCTGATCGAGCTCACGCCGTATGTCCCGAACGCTTACACGCTGCTCGCGCAGGGCCGGACGTGGCAGATCGAGCGAGACACTTTCGCGGCGGTCGCGCGCGGCCTCGGGTGGGTATCGGCGCCCGCGACCATCGTCGAGGCGCCGGAGCGCCGGGAGTGGTGGAACAGCTTCCAGCTCTATTTCGAGAGCCTGCCGCCGGCCGACTTCCCGCACCTTGAGCGGATCGAGAAGATCGTTGATCTCTCCACGCCCTACCGCTCCGACTTTCGGCGCGGGGTCTTCGGCTACGATGCGCCCGCCCTTGAGGGCGACGTGAACCGGCTCGATGCCTCGCTCCTCGATTTCGAGAGCGGTGTCCGGCTTCGCCCCGGTGGGCCCTTGTGGTCGTTCGGCCGAGTGCACGAGCTCTCGCACGTCATGACAGAGGCGGAGGGCATAGCGCTCGACAACTGGATACTCGGTGTCGCCGAAGACGACTATTTCGTCGATCTCGTCGCGCTGACCGCGATCGTTGACGAGGAGCCGGTGCCGATCGAGGAGGCGATCACCTTCTCGCGCGCGACGCCGAAATGGCACTCCAACGCGGCCGGCGTATGGACCGAGTTTGCGATCGACGAGATCGCGACGACTGATCGCGGCACCCTCATCGAGGATGCCGCCGATCGGCTCTGTCTCTTCATTCCGCCGGAGTTCAATCCGATGGAGGACGAGACGGCGGCGGTCGTGGATCAGATCGCCCTCGACGACCCCTTCGGGGGCAGTCAGGCGATCCGTGTCACCTTCACGGCCGACGCGGGGCGCACCTTCCTTGTCCCTGCCTCCGGCCTTCTTCCGAGCACGACCTATTCGTTCTCATTCTTCGCCCGCCTGATCTCCGCGACAGGAGTAACGACGGGCGGAGGGGACGGCGGATTTCAGGACGTGTTCAGCCAGCTCGTCGAGGGAGAATGGGTGCGTGTAAAGAGTGCCCCGTTCACGACAGGCGCTATTGCCGGGCAATGGGTGGACTTGACGCTCGTCGATCCCGGCGCGGTCCTGACGGTCGATCTCTTCGGCTTTCAGGTTGAGCTCGGATCGAAAGTCACGTCGCCGATCGTCGGGACAGAGATCACCGGGCATCGTGCGGCCGATATCCTGACGCTGCTCATTCCGCCGGGTCTGAACAATATCGTCGCCCGTTTCGATGACAACAGCGGGCAGTCGTTCATCGGCGTGATCGGCCCGTTCACCCTCGTGCCTTCGACGCTGAACCGCCCCCTCTTGCTCGACGTTGGCAACGCCAGCGCGAGCACATGGCAGAGTATGGCGTTCCCTTGGGCGGAAGCGAACTTCCCGTGGGTCTCCGATGCGGTGGCGCAGAGGCAGATCGCGCTCGCCGGATGGTTTGCAGGGAAGGTTGCGTACATCGCACTTCGCGATGGCGCGGGCGACCTCATCGGCTATCGCAGGGCGCGCGCTGTGCGTCAGGTCGATCCCGATCTCGCGGGCGCGTACCTCTTCGGAGGCGCGCGCTACAAATCGACGATCGCCGGGCGAACGGTCTTCATCGAGGCGATGACTGATGCCGGCAACGGTGCCGGCGTCGTCGCAAAGACCGCCGAGTTCGTCTTCGAGGCAACCCTCGCGCCGGGCGTCCCGCCTGGCGCCCTCTGGCTTGCTCCCGACGAGCTCGTCGGGGGCGTGCCGATAGCTGCATCCCCGATCGATATTCCGCTGCGCGCCACGGTGCGCGAGCGGATCAAACTGATGTTGAGGTTCTGATGGCCCACGAACACAAGAGCGGCATCACGAATGCCTACGACCGGGCGCCCGAGCACTCGGAATGGCAGGGCGTCGTCTTCTCGGGCGAGCGGTTCATCCAATCCGCCGAGCTCAATGAGGCGCAGACCATCGCGCGCGGTCGTCACGACCGCCTCGGCCGGCTGATTGCAAAGGATGGCGATCGCGTCGAAGGAGCCGGAGCGATCGTCGTTCGCGCCGATCCCGAGGACCCGACGGGGCAGCTCATCCTCACGGCCGGGCGCATCTATGTTGCCGGGGACGTTCTGCCGGTTGCGGCGCTCGTCCTCGATGACGTGTCCATGGTCGGGCGGATCGAGATCGGCGTTCGTATCGTGACGACCTATCTCGATCACGAGGACGACCCCGAGCTCCTCGGCATCGTCGAGGGCTCGCTCGGCCAGGGCGAGCCGGGCGCCGCTCGCGAGGCGGTCTCGATCTCATGGGCCTTGAGCGACGACGACGGGGCCGGCGACTTCGTTCCCGTCTACATCATGCAGGACGGGACGATCCTCGATCAGACGCCGCCGCCGGCCCTCGACGGGATCAATCAGTCGATCGCGATTTACGACCGTGGGGCCCACGGCAACTACATCGTGAACGGCTGCCGCGTGACCGCCCTCGGGAAGATCGACAACGATCAGATTTTCTCGATCGAGGAAGGCGAGGCGAATATTCAGGGGTTCAAGCGGACCCGCTTCGCCGCCCTTCGCGTCTCCCACGAGGAAGACTTCGATGTCGAGGAAGTCGCGGGCGAGCCCCGCACATGGCCCGGCGGCGCGACGGCTACGTTCACGACGAACCGCTTCCCGATCGCGGCGGTGAATGCCTGCCTCGTGACGAAGGAAGTCACCGAGACGATCACGCGCGGCTCTGTTGCCGGCGGCGCGGACGCGCTTCCGAATAACAGCGTGAGCGCGATCCTTGAGGTCAAGCAGGGAGGCACGACGTTCGTCCCCACCACGGACTATATCCGCACCGGGGACACGGTTGACTGGTCTCCCGGCGGCGCGGAGCCCGCGCCGTCGTCGAGCTACACGGTCAAGTATCAGTACCTCGCGATCGTCACGCCGACCGCCGTCACTGATACGTCGATCACCCTCGCGGGCGGCGTGACCGGAACGACGGTGATCCTCGGCTACGACTACAAGCTGCCGAGGATAGACGTGATCGGCCTCAACAGCGCAGGCGAAGCGGTCTACATCAAGGGCATTTCCGCCCGCGAAAACCCGCTCCCGCCGGCTGCTCCGAGCACGGTCCTTGCCCTCGCCGAGGTCCGCAATTCGTGGATGGGGAAGCCCGATGTCGTCAACAGCGGCATCCGCTCCGTTCCATACGCGGAGCTCTGGCGCTTCCTCGGCCGCTTGATGGATCACGAGCGGCTGATCCAGCTAGAGCGCCTCAAGAGCGGCATCGACGCGCGGGAGCCGACGGCGAAGAAGGGAACGTTCGTCGATCCCTTCACCGACGACTTCTATCGCGACGGTGGCGTGGCACAGACGGCTAGCGTCGGCGACGGCGTGATGGAGCTCGCGATCGAGCCGACGTTCTTCACCGCGACGCTCACCGCGCCTGTGATGCTCGATTACGTCGAGGAGATCATCATCCGGCAGGAGCTCGTCTCCGGCTGCATGAAGATCAACCCGTATCAGAACTTCGAGCCGATGCCGGCTGGCATGGGCCTGACGCCGGCTTCCGACTTTTGGGTCGAGAAGCAGACGGTATGGGCGAGCCCGGAAACCGTCGAGTTCAATCGTGGCCTCCGCCGCGATAACGGGCCTCTCGTCGTATCTTCGACCGACACGTCGGTCGTCGATCAGCGGCAGCAGCAGGCGGAGTTCCTCCGGCCGATTGCCGTCGCCTTCAAGCTTACGGGCTTCGGCCCCGGCGAGAACTTGGCGACGCTCACCTTCGACGGCATCAACGTGAAGCCGCCGGGGACGCAGACGGCGAACGGGGCGGGCGAGATCACCGGGAGCTTTACGATCCCATCGAACGTGCCGGCCGGGACGAAGCGTGTCGCGGCGACCGGCGCGGGCGGCGCGAAGGCGTCCGCGCTCTTCACAGGGCGCGGCTCAATCGAGATCACTGTCCTCCGGCAGGTGACGACAATCGAGCGTTGGCAGCGCGTGGTCTCCGTACCCGTCAATCAACGGCCATTCACCCTCAACACCGAGGGTCGTACCGGCGTCAAGAACGACCCTCTTGCGCAGACGTTCACGCCTGCGGAGGCCCGGCAGATTGTCGGCGTGGATTTTCGGTTGTGCGCCCTCGGCTCGCTCTCGAAGGACCTCCTCGTCCATCAGGTCGGGGTCGAGGTGGGTATTCCGAACGAGGCGATCGTCGCGGAAGCTCCTGTCCCAATGGCCGGCTCGGTCCTTGGGTGGAAATCGGCTCGCTACCGGCTTCCGGTCCTCACGCTCCCCGATCGGGCTAGCGCGTTCGTGGTCAAGACGGATGATCCAGATCATTCGCTCGCGATTGCGAGCCTCGGTGGCTTCGATACGGCGGCGCAAAGCTGGATCGGAGCACAGCCCTACACGACCGGCGTTCTGCTCTCGTCGTCCAACGCTCAGACGTGGACGCCGCACCAGAACGACGACCTCGCCTTCCGCGTCGTGGCGGCGAAGTTCACGTCGCTGACGAAGACCGTCAGCCTCGGGAGCTTCAACCTCGTGGACGCGAGCGACTTGCAGGTTCGGGCGGATGTTGAATTGCCGTCGGAAGATTGCAGCGTCGTCTTCGAGATCGTTCGCCCTGGCGGGGGGATCATCCAGCTCCTTCCGTATCAGGTCGTGCAGTTGACGGAATACCTCACGGAGACCGTTCAGCTCCGCGCGATCCTGCGCGGGACGGAAAAGCTCTCGCCGGTTCTTTACGCCCCGGTGATGCTCGTCGCCGGCAAGATCGCGACCGAGGGGACCTATGTCTGCCGCGCCTTCAAGTTGGGCTCGGCCGTCAAGCTGACAAGCTACTTCAAGGCGTTCCTGCCGACAGGCGCGACCGTCGCGATGGCTTACGACAAGGCCGATGGAAGCTGGATCAACCTCCCGCTGATCACGACCGAGCAACTCAGCTTTCCGGGGTGGGTCGAGGAAAAGCACGAAGCAACCGGGATCACAGCAACGCAAGGCCGCTTGAAGATCACCATCACTGGCGGGCCTGCGGCTCGCCCGCTGATCGGCGATCTTGGGGCGGCGGTCATGTAAGAGGTGGCCGTGAATGGCAAATACTACCAATCGCGGCTACCCAAAGCCGGTCAGCTCGAATTTCGTCAGCGATGACGTTCTCCTGCTGATGCAGGCTTACGACATGATCGACGCGGACGTTGCCGCAATCCTCGTCGCTCTGAACGGAAAGGCTCCGAGCGTGCACCAGCACGCGATGAGCGAAGTTACCGGCCTCACCGCCGCCTTGGCAGACAAGGCGGCGGCGAACCATACCCATGACCTTGACCAGATAAACGGGGTCAGCGGGACGGCAGGGGCACCGGATGGGTACGTGCTCACGAAAACGTCGTCGGGATGGGTTCCCCAAAGCCCGACGACGCTCCTCGGGGCCCATACCCATTCGATCGCGCAGATCACGAACCTGCAAACGGCGCTCGACAGCAAGTATGACGCGGCGCTGCTTGCGGCGGCGGCGGTCAAGGCGACGCCAGTTGACGCCGATACCGTCCTTTCCCTCGACAGCGCTGCCGGCAATGCCTTGAAGCGCCTGACGTGGGCCTCGATCAAGGCGACCCTGAAGACGTATTTCGATACGCTCTACACGGCTGCTGGTCTCGGTGTGCAGCCTGGGACGGTCCTCGATTTCGCAGGGTCGTCGGCGCCGACCGGGTATCTTCTGTGCTACGGCCAGGCCGTGTCTCGGACGACTTACGCGGCGCTCTTTGCCGCGATCGGGACGGCCTACGGCACAGGGGACGGATCGACGACGTTCAACCTCCCCGATCTTCGGGGCCGTGTCGCGGCCGGTAAGGATGACATGGGCGGGACGGCGGCAAGCCGGTTGACCTCCCCTGTAGCCGGCGCCTCGCTCGGTGCAAGTGGCGGCTCCGAAAGTCATACCCTAACGATCGCGCAGCTCCCGCCGCACTCCCACAATATCGAAGCACTCGGCAGTCGAAACACGGCCTCTGGCGGCGCTGACGTTGTGGCAGAGCAAGGGTCTGGATATGCAAGCGGTATGGCAACGCAACAGACGGGCAGCGGCAACGCGCACCCGAACGTTCAGCCGACATTGATCCTGAACAAGATCATCAAGACCTGACGCCCGGCCCTGCCGGGCGATAGAATGCCCGCCGCCGCAAGGCGGCATTTTCGTTTCAACTAAGGAGAAAGCGATGTCCGACCCGACGTTCGGCATTTCAATCACGCGCCTCGATAACGAGCCGCGCCCGGCGGTAGTCGCCGACATGGCCGTGATCGGCCTCGTCGGAACGGCCCCCGCTGCAAACGCCACCCTCTACCCGGTCAACGATCCGGTGCTGATCTACTCCGACGACACCGCCGCGCTGACCGCGCTCGGCGCGACGGGAACGCTGCCGGCGCAGATCGAGCTCATCAACGCGCAGCTCGGCGAGTTTCAGGTCTCGGCGAAGATCGTCATCGCGCGCGTCACCGAAGGCGCCGATGAAGAGGAGACGATCGCGAACCTCGTCGGGAGCTCCTCGCTCAAGACCGGCATCCACGCGCTGCGTCTCGCCGGCCCGAAGCTCGGCGTCGTCCCGCGTCTGATCGGCGTTCCCGGCTACACGCATCAGCGTGCAACCGGCGTCGATGCGGTTACGGTCGGCACTCCGGGCTCCGGCTATGCGAGCGCCCCGACCGTTGCCTTCTCCGGCGGCGGTGGTACGGGCGCGGCCGGCACGGCGGTCCTCGGGACCGGCGCAGACGCCGGCAAGGTCGTCTCCGTGACGATCACCGATCCGGGCAGCGGCTACACCTCGGCGCCGACGGTTGCCTTCTCGGGCGGCGGCGGTTCCGGTGCTGCTGCGACGGCGACGATCGACGACCTCGCGAACCCCGTCTGCGCGGCTCTCCCGTCCCTCCTCGGGGCGCTGATCGCTCACGCGGTCGTGTCCGGCCCGCATACCACGGAGCAGGCTTTCATCGACTGGCGCGAGACGCTGCAAAGCGATCGCCTGATCCCGGTCGAGACCTGGGCGAAGGTCGGCGTGAACGCGACGGTCGTCGATAGCGTCGGCGGCGTGCTCGGGATCGCGGTGCGCCGCGACCACGAGAAGGGCGGGCGCCCGTTCCATTCGTGGGCGAACCAGCCCATGCAGGGGATCGTCGGGCCGAACCGTTATATCGACTTCTCGCTGACCGACGGCTCGACCGAAGGGCAGAGCATCCTCGCCAACAATGGCGGCGTGATCCTGCGCGGCGAAGCCGGTGTCGAGACCGCGATCGCCTCGGGCGGCTTCGTCTTCGTCGGCACGGACACGGCGGCGGAGGACGACCTCTGGCGCTTCTACAACGTGACGCGCGGCCGGGACTTCATCCACCTGATGTTCCTCCGCACGCTCCGCTTCTACCTCGGCCGGTTCAACCTGACGGGGCAGACCATCCAGGCGATCACGAACACGATGAACTCGGCGCTCCGCGACTTGCAGGCCGACGGGGACATCCTCGGCTTCACGGTCGGCTTCGAGCGCGACCAGAACACGCCGGAGAACCTCCGGCAGGGCAAGTTCGTGGTCAACTTCGCGGCCGAAGAAGCTCCGGTTCTGCGCTACCTCGGCATCCGCTCCTCGCGGTATCGCCCGGCGCTCGACCTGCTCCTCGACAATCTGCTCGCGCAGCTCGAAACCGCTGCCTAAGCGCGCCAACGGAAAGGGCTGAAAAACATGAGCAGCACGGTTTACCTGATGAAGGCCGTCAACCTCTTCTGCGGGGACCACGACCCGACGAAGAGCAAGCACCTGACGATCGCGGAGCTCAAGCTCCCCGATTTGCAGGCGATCTACGCCGACCATGCTCCCGGTGGGGGCATGGTCTCGGTCGAATTCGAGGTCGGCGTCGAAAAGCTTGAGCCGACGTTCAAGCTGAACGGCTTCGACCCGGACCTGATGGCCGAGTTCGGCCTCGGCGCGAAAATCCGCAACGTCTTCACGGCTTACGGGGTCATTCAGGACCAGCGGACGGGCCGGGAGATCGAGAGCAAGGCGGTTATCGAGGCTCGCCTCGGCCGCGTCGCTCCCGACGCCTTCACGCGCGGCGAATTGCAGGGCCACGAGTACGCGATGAATTCCGTCGTGCGCTACGACCTGTTCTTCGACAATGCGCCGCTGATCGAGTGGGACTTCTTCACCAACAAGTGGCGCATCAAGGGCGTTGACCAGAACGCCGAGACGAACCGCATCCTCCGCATTCCGGGCGTGGCGTAAGCCAGGCCGAAGGGAAGCAGCCAGCGAGCCCGCCGGGTAACTCCGGCGGGCTTTTTCTTTGTAACAAGGACGCCGAAACATGAACGCCGAAACGAATTCCGCCGTCGCCTGGGGCGAGGCCCGCTATCCCCTTCTCTTCCCGGTCCCCGTCGAAGGCGGGGCGCAGATTTCCGAGCTCGTCTTCCGCGAGCCGGACGGTGAAGCTCTCGAAGCGATCGACGAGCTCGGGATCAAGGAAGGGCCGGACGAACAGCCGTCGATCAAGCAGATCAATATGCTGATCTCGATCCTCTCGGGTCAGCCGATCGATATCGTCCGCAAGATGAACAAGCGCGACATCGAGGGGGCAAGCAAGGCATTCGCCCCTTTGTTGGGGGAATAGGAGGGGACCTCGGGCACCTGATCAAGGTCGCGAGGCTGTGGCGCGAGAACGGCGATCGGATCGTCGCCATCGTTGCGCACCTCCTGAACACGCCTTTCCCGCAATGCCGCAAGACGCCGATCTCGCTCCTCCTGCGCATGTACGAGCAGGCGCGGAAGATCGCACGCGAACTAAGGAGCTGACGGCATGGCCGGCAAGACCCTCACGTCATCCCTTGTCGTTCGGCTGATCGATAAGGTATCCGGCCCGGCCAGAGGTGCAGCGAAGGCTCTCCTCGGGCTGAACAAGGCCGCTGCCGGCGGAAGCTTCGGGCAGCGGCTCTCGGTCGCGATCGACAGGAACAACGCCGCCCTCGACCGAGCTCGCGGCGGCCTCGTCGATGCCGTCGCCGGCTTCTATGCGCTCAAGACCGCCATCGGCAGCCCGGTCAAGGCGGCGATGGAATTTGAAAGCGCGATGGCCGACGTTCGGAAGGTCGTCGATTTCCCGACGCCGAAGGCTTTCAAGGACTTTCAGGCGCAGCTCGTCGAGCTCTCGAAGACGGTCCCGCTCTCCGTGAACGGTCTCGCGCAGATCGCGGCTGCTGCCGGTCAGGCCGGCATTGCCGGCGACGACATCATCCGCTTCACCGAAGCGGCGGCGAAGATCGGGGTCGCCTTCGATATCTCGGCCGACCAAGCCGGTGACGCGATGGCGAAGCTGATGACCGGCCTCGGCATCACGATCGACGAGGCGGTGCTTCTCACCGACAGCATAAACCATCTGTCGAACGCGCAGGCATCGAGCGCGGCCGAAATCCTCGACGTGGTGCGCCGCGTCGGCGCGCAGTCGAAGCAGTTCGGTTTCACGGCGACGCAGGTCTCGGCCTTTGCCTCCGCGATGATCTCCTCGGGCGCCGAGAGCGAGGTCGCAGCAACCTCCTTCCGCAACATGGGGATGGCGCTGACGCGCGGGAGCAGCGCCACGAAGCGCCAGAACGACGCCTTCAAAAAGCTTGGCCTCAACTCGAAGAAGGTCGCGAAGGCGATGCAGACCGATGCCGTCGGCACGACGGTGAAGGTCCTCGAAAAGATCGCGCAGCTCCCGAAGGAGACGCAGGCGGCGATCTCGTCCGACCTCTTCGGGAATGAGGCGCGGGCTCTCGGCCCGCTCCTCACGAACTTGCAGCTCGTCCGCGACAGCCTCGGCCTCGTAGACGATCAGGCGAAATATGCCGGGTCGTCCTTCAAGGAATTCGGCGTCCGCGCGAAGACCTTCGAGAACGCGGTTCAGACCTTCGGCAATCGGATGACGGCTCTCAAGATCGTCATCGGCGCCGCGCTGATCCCGGCCTTGAACGACCTGATGGATCGGCTTGCGCCGATCGTCGAGGCGATCACGGACTTCGCCCAGGCGAACCCGGAGCTCACGCGGAACGTCCTCGCCGCTGCGGCCGGCGTCGTCGCTTTCAAGGCGGCGATGGCGGGCCTGACCTTTGTCGGCCTGCTCGGCAAGGGCGGCGCCCTGACGATGCTCTCCATCGGCTTCAATACCGTCGGGAAGGCAGCGATCGGCGCGGCGCGCGGGGCCGGCGGAATGATCGCCTTGCAGCGGGCGCTCGCAGCGATGAGCGGTGCCCGCTACACCGGCCTTGCTGTGGCCGTGGACGCGCTCAAGGGGATGGCCCTTGCTGTCCCCGGCGTCGCGGCTATCGGCAGCGCCCTCGGCGCGATAGGCGGTGCTCTCGCGGCGATCTCCGCGCCCGCGTGGGTCGCTATCGGGGCCGGCGTCGCCGTCGTGGCCGGTGCCGGGGCTTTGCTCTGGAAATATTGGGATCGTATCTCCTCGGTCGTCTCCGGCGTTGCCCGGCGGATTGGCGAGGAGCTGCAACCCGTCTTCGAGCATTTCGCCCCGGCGATCGAGCCGGTGAAGATCGCCGTCAAGGCGCTCGGCGATGGCTTCTCGTGGGCGGGGCAGAAGATCGGCGAGTTCGCCTCGTGGATCGGCTCCTTCTTCCAGCGGGAAATCCTGTCGGACGAGCAGGCGGCGGGCTTCGAGCAGGCCGGTTACAAGGTCGCCGACGCGATGATCAACGCGATCAAGTCGGCGTTTAACGGCCTCCTCGAATGGTTCAAGAGCCTGCCCGGAAAGATCGTCGATGCGATCGGGAGCATCGATATCTCGGGCCTGATCAAATGGCCGTCGCTGCCCTCGTGGGCCGGCGGCGGGAGCTCCGAGCCGTCGAACGACAACAAGACGCCCGCCGTCTCCGGCCATCGCGCCAAGGGCGGCAACGTCTGGCCTGGCGGCTCCTTCCTCGTCGGCGACGGCGGGGAGGAGGAAATCTTTCGGCCGAAAACGGCCGGGACGATTACGCCGGTCAGCAAATCCTCGCCGTCGATCGGACAGATCGGCCCCTTCCACATCCAAGGCGCAGGCGACCCCGAGGCTGTAGCCGATCGGGTCGCGAAGAAGGTCGAGGATCGGATCAATCGCCTCCTGCGCGGGGCTCACGCGGACATGGGAGCGCGCTGACATGCTGATGATGCTCGGGGCGCTTCGGATCGAAATTGCGCCCTTCAATGTGCACGAGATCACCGAGACCGGCGAGACGGATTATGCCGTTAAGCCGGTCGTCGGGACCGAGCAGCCGATCGAGTTTGTCGGCGAGGCAATGAATTCGATCAGCTTGAGCGGGAGGCTCTTCCCGCACGAGCTCGGCGGTCTCGATGAGCTTGAGCTCCTCCGGCAGATGCGGATGAGCGGTAAGCCGCAATACCTCATGCGGGGCGATGGGACGCCTTACGGCTGGTTCGCCATCCTCGGCGTGCAAAGCCGGTCGAGCTTCCTCACTCAGCACGGCGTCGGCAAGCAGATCGAGGTCTCGATCAACCTTCGCCGGGCACCGCTGCCGTCGCCCTTCTCCTTCTTCTCGCTGATGCAGGGGCTCCTCTGATGGCAACGGAAACGATCGAGAGCTTCACCATCGGGTCGGAGGGAATGACCGTCTCGCTCCTCGTGTGGCGGCGCTTCCGCCGCCCCATGGCCGGGCTCGTCGAGCGCATCTATTCGATCAACCCGGCGCTCGCGCGGCAGGGGCCTTTCCTCGAAGTCGGGACCGTCGTGAAGGTCCCGATCCCGGCGGAGAAGGGCGAGCCGGAGGTAACGCCCGTTCGCCTGTGGGGGTAGCGCATGAAAGCGATCTTCGCCGTCCGCGTCGGCGGGACGGATATCACCGCGAAGCTAGACCCGATCCTGATCAGCCTGCGTGTCAGCGATCGCGCCGGCAAGTCGAGCGATAGCGCTACGATCGATGTCGATGACACCGACGGGCGCCTCGTCCTGCCTTCGCCTGGCGCTCGCGTCTCGATCCTCCTCGGATGGGAAGGGAAGGGCATCGGCCTCGTCTTCGAGGGCACCGTCGATGAAGTGAACGCCTCGGGCGGGCGAGGGGGCCGGACGGTCTCGATCACCGCGAAGGGGATGGACACGCGCGGGAAGGCAAAGCAGGGCCAGCGGAAGCACTTCGACGATACGACGATCGGCGACGCCTTGAAGAAGGCCGGCGAGGATGCGGGGATCGCCGTCAAGGTCGATGGCGAGCTCGCCTCGATCAAGCGGAAATACATCGCCCTCGACGACGAGAGCTTCGTCGCCTTCGGCGAGCGCCTCGCGCGCGAGGTCGGCGGCACCTTCAAGATCGTCGGGGATCAGGCTGTCCTCGCAAAGCGCAACGGCGGCACGTCGGCCGGTGGGAGCGCGCTCGGTTCCGTCACAGCGGAGTGGGGCGGGAACCTGCACAGCTACAACATCACGCCGATCCTCGGGCGCCCGATCGAGCAGAAGACGCTCGCCCGCTGGTACGATGCGAAGGCGGCGGAATGGAACGAAGAGACGGCCGACACCGGGACCGAAGGCGGCGAGACGACGAAGCCCGCCCGCTTCCCCGAGCCGGATCAGGACCGGGCGAAGGAGCAGGCCGGATCAGACGCGGCCGAAAGCGACCGCAAGAGCGGCGAAGGCTCGGTCACGATCGAGGGAAACATCGCCGCGCAGCCGGAAGGGACTTGCGTCGTCGTGGGCTGCCGCCCCGGCGTCGATGGGACCTATCGGATCGAGGGCGTCGATCACGACTATTCGCGCTCCGGCTTCATCACGACCCTTGAGCTCCGCCAGCCGAAGGGCTCGGCGGGCAAGGACAGCCGGGCGAAGAGCTCCTCGTCATCGGGCGACGCCGACGACGAAGGTCTCCCGCCCGATCCCGATCTCGGTTGATCCGAGGTCCACAGCGCCCGGCCATCGAGCCGGGCTTTCTCTTTGCGCGGCTCGTCGAGCCGCTACCACGAAAGGACTGCGAGAATGTTCGGATTTGGTGTTGGTATTCAGCGGCTCGGTAGCTTCGGCGTCGCAACCCTTGCTGATCTGCAAGCATTGCCTAATCCGAGTGCAGGGCTCAAGCCTACAGGTATCGTCATGAACGATCCTGACCCTGCGAAGAACGGCCTGTATACTTGGTCGGGTTCATCGTGGGTCCGGCAAAGGGGGCTGCTTGGCAATTCTGACGAGCTGGAAGAAGGCGTAAGCAAGCTTTTCTTCACGGCGCAGCGTGTCCGCGATGTGGTTTTGAGCGGCCTTTCTACTACCACCAACACAGCTATCTCCGCCGGAGACACTCTGCTTGCTGCGCTAGGTAAGCTACAGGCGCAGATCAATAACGCCTTCTCTACGCTCGCCCCGAAAGCAAACCCTGAGTTTTCTGGGACGGCCAAGGCCCCTCTATTTCAGGGGTCAAATAGGTCTATCGGCGATTATGGCGGTCACTATTGGCGCGCGCCTGGCGACGAATTTGATAGGGTCATGATGTATCTGCGCCCGTCTGGATCGGTAGCGATGGTGAAGAATAATCCAGTAACAGGAGAATATATTGGCGACATATGGGATAGTGATGTAGGGGTGGCCAACGCAGATCAAGGCAGAAAGGCGGATTACGGGCTTGAGCATTATGAGGGGCGCCAATATTCCGTTACCATCGGAGCCACTGACCAAACGGCCAACTTGCAAACAATGGTCAACGCGGCTTCCGATAAATCGAAGTTGCGGTTCACCCAGATCGGCACCTATACGATCAATGGAAGCGTATCTTATTCCGGCAAGAGCCTGGTGCTATCTTTCGGGCCGGGAGCCGCTGTCGGCGGCACTAACCCGGATGGCGTCAAATACGACATCATGGAGGACTACTCCCCTGCCGACTATATTTCCAAGGCCGTTTCCGTCACGCGGAAATTTTGGGCGCAGGGCCTAGCGATACTGCGGGACGGCGCTTGGCGCCGTAGTCATTATCGGACGCTTCATGGAATGTCATTCCCCGGCCTGACATCAAACAGCCAGGCCACGGAATTCGGCGTTATGCACTACGGCATTGCCCCGGATATCACCGCGCAGCTTCCGAACGGGCAAAGCAACAATCCCTTACACTGGTTTTCTAAGTTCACACATGCAGTTTTCATGCAGCATGAAGACAAGACCGGGCATAACGGAGCGCTTGCGGCGCAAGTGGTTGTCAAGGGCGGTGCGAAGGCCGGTCTCCCGTTCTCGGCGACTAACCAAGTAGTCGGCGCCTGGGCACTGAATACCGTCGTTGACATCTCGTCTGGTACCATTGGCTATTTGGTCGGCGACGAAACCACGATCAAGGGAACTTGGTACTACGAGCCGGATGTGAAGGGTTACGCCGTCATCGGCAAGAAGATTGTTAACGAGGGCACGTTCGACGGAACCGCTGCGTCGACAATCTCGGACGGCCCGAACGGTGGTAAGTGGCGCAATGGTTATCACGCCGATGCCAACGCGATCAGGGCAGACGGTTGGTTTCTCCGCTACGGAGACAAATTCGCGGTTGACGCGAACGGGGAGATCGACATTGCCGGTGGCGCGTGGACTGCCTATACCCCGGCAGTGACGGCATTCGCCGGCTGGTTCGGGTCCGCGTCCGCGACAGGGGCATTCAAGCGCATCGGCAAGACGCTCCTTGTGAGGCTCAACGTGCAGGTGGCGACTGTGGGTACTGCCGCGACAGAGCTGCGGGCCTCACTGCCTTCGGGGATGTCCGCGAAGGAGGCATGTGTGCTGAATGGCCATCGTGTCGACGGGAACCCGAAGGTTGTCGGTGCTGTTTCCTTCGTTGGCGAGAGCTTCGTTCGCATTGTGAATACCGACGGATCATTCGCCGGCAATGCAGGGGCGAACCTCATTGTGACCGGGGTGATCGAAATCAATTAACGGTCAGAGCGGCGTGAAGGCCGACAGCTTCTAGCGTCGTCCCGATCACCGCGAAACAACTCAGAGCCCCGCCGATCCGGCGGGGCTTTTTCTTTGCGCTGAAGGATCACGCGAAATGTCAGACGTAGACTTTAACAAGTGGCTGCAAAGCCGCCTGACGGCGCACGGCTACCCGGTCGGGCCGATCGACGGCGATCTCGGCGACAAGACGATCGCGGCGCTCAAGGCTTTCGAGAAGGCCCATGGCCTGACGATCGACGGGACCGCCGACCCTGCCGTCGTGCAGGCGCTCCGCGCGCCGGCAAGCGCCGTCACGCCCGGCGTGATGGTGCAAATCCCGAACCGCGACGTTCAGGTGCCGCAGGACCTCGGGACGGGAATGAGCCCGGCGAAGAACTGGCCCCGGCAGATCGATGTCCCGAAGTTCTTCGGCGCCGTCGGCAGCAATCAGGTGATCGTCGAGGTTCCCTTCGATCTCTACATCGCGTGGGATAAGGCCGTGCGCGTGCGTCGCATTCCGCTTCACGCGAAGGTCGCCGCCTCCGCCTCCCGCGCCTTCGAGCGGATCGCCTCGACCTACTCTGCGGCCGAGCGCTCGATGATCGGGATCAACGTCTTCGGTGGATCGCTGAACGTCCGCAAGATGCGCGGCGGGAACAGCTACTCGATGCACTCGTGGGGGATCGCGATCGACTTCGATCCCGAGCGCAACCAGCTCCAATGGGGCCGGGACAAGGCCCGTCTCGCGAAGGACGACGCTCTGCCCTTCTGGCAGGCGTGGGAGGCCGAGGGCTGGCTCTCGCTCGGGCGGGCGAAGAACTTCGACTGGATGCACTGCCAGGCGGCTCGTCTTTGACGGCTGCCCTCCGCTGCACAAAATGCGGGACGAGTAAGCCGGCGACGCCGGAGTTCTTCACGAAGACAAGAGCTACGCGGGCCGGCGTAACGCAGCCCTGCCGAGAATGTCACAAGGCCCGGATGCGGACGGATAACCGGCTTCGGTACGCCGCCGATCGCGAACGGGCCTTGCTGCGAACCTACAAGTCGAACGACCGTAAAGCCGGCCGCGAGAATAACCTCTCGCCGGGATGGATCGCCGAGAACATCACCTCGAAGCCGTGCATCTATTGCGGCGAAGTTGATGAGCCTCGCGGCTGCGATCGGATCGACAACTCGATCGGCCACGTCACGACGAACGTCGTTCCGTGCTGCCGCCTTTGCAACAAGGCCCGGAACGACCTCTTCACCTTCGAGGAAATGCTTCGCCTCGGCGAGACAATCCGAAGGATCAAGGACGATCGAGCGGCCGAGCTCTTGAAAGAACCGTAATGGGAAATCGCGATCCTCTTGAGCGCTCGTGGCGCATCCGCCGCGCGATCATCATCGGCACGATCGTTTGGTGCATCGCCATGGTGACATACCTCGCGGTATGGGGCCGGGACATCAACCTCTCGGAGACGACCGTCAACGGCTGCCTCCTCCTGATGGCTTCCGTCATCGGCTCCTACGTCTTCGGGGCGGTATGGGACGACCGGAACCGGGATCGAGCTCGGGCCGAGGTCGATCCGCCCTATCAGCGGGAGGTCGTTCGCGAGCGCGTGGTCGCGCCGACTACGCGAGACCCATCGACCGAGCCGCCGGCCGGGTATGCCGAATGATGAGCATCCTCCTCGCGATCGCCCGCTACATCGGCGTGGCGGGCTGCGCAGTCGTCGCGCTCGTCGTCTACTATGAAGGGGTGCCGGGGCTGCGAGACATCCCCGGCGTCCAGCACATCCCAATCGTCCGCGATCTCGTCGTCGGCCAGATCGAGAAGGAGAAGGCCGAAGCTGTCAGGACGGCGACGGCCGATCTCGTCGATCGAGCCGAGCTCGTCGCCGTGCGCGAGAAGGCTGACGAGTTCCTGCGGCAGATCAACATCATGAAGCGCCTCGCAGCCGAGGCGGAGAAGAAAGCCGTCGAGGCGAGGCTCGAAGCCGACCGCGCTCGCGAGGAATTGGAGAAGGCAATTGCCGAGGACACTGATCCTGATGTTTCTCGCTGGCGTCAGCACGACCTTGATCGGTTGCGCAGCTTCGACCAGCGAGCGCCGCCTTGAAGCGGCGGCAGCGCAGAAGGGCCGGCAGGATGCGGGGATCAACCTCCCGCCCTGGCCGGCCTACTGCCGCGATCCGATGCCGACCGTCGTCCCGAAGCTCGACGAGCCGGTGTGGGGCACGCAAAAGCGGTGGGAAATAAATCGTGAAAACGAGAACCGTCGCATCGAATGGTGCGCGAACCATTATGGGAGTATAGCCGTTGAATACGCGCGCAAGTGACGCCGATTTTCTCGGAGGACCCACAATGATTATTGTTCGTGTCGCATCGGGGATTAAGGCTCACTGGCATATTCGGGCAACCGAGTGGCTTATGATCTATCCGGCGATCTTGTTCGGTGTGGTCCTCGTCTATCAGCCGGAGCTCTTCGAGACCTCGCGATCCTTCGAGCAGGTCTCTCGGTGGGCGTCGCAAGAGACATGGGCCGTCGGCGTCCTTCTATGTGCCGCGATCCGGCTCTTCGCCTTGACGGTGAACGGCACTTTCAAAACGTTCCCATATTCCCCGCACCTCCGCCTGACGGCGACGATGTTCGGGATCATCTTTTGGTCGCAGTACAGCCTCGGGCTCCTCGCTGCGGCTCTATTCAATGGCGGCGCATGGTCCGGGCCAGTCTTCCTATCGACGATCTGCCTTGCCGAACTTCTCAATCTCTATCGGTCGTGGTCGGACATCGCTCGCGGCAGAAAGTAGCATCATGGCAGACATGGGGCCGATTGACCTCAATGCCGTCGCAAACGGAATTCTTGTCGTGATCGTGGGCCTCTTGTCGTGGCTTGGCATCAAGAAGGGACGCGACGACAAAGAGAAGGACGAGGCGCCTACCGCGAGGCACGTCGAGCTCGCGGGGGCGGTGATTGACAGCCACAAGGCCGACCAGATCATCGAGGCGTTTAACCGCAACACGCACGCGCTCCGCGAGAGCGCCGGCCTCTTCGATGATATTCGCGACGAGCTCCGCGAGCTGCGGGGCGACATCCGGGCGCTGATCACGGAGATCGTGCGGCGGCGGTAACGGGATTGCGCTCCCGGCTCATCGGCGTGGGCCGGTGGTAGCGCAGCGGGGGCCGGGTTCAGTTCCTTGGCCTGGCCCCCGTAGATATTCGAGGTTCCTCCCCGACTGAGCCCCTCTCGCCTTCGCTGGCGGGAGGGGCTCTTTTTTTGTTGCGCGCTTTTTCGGGGTATGGCGCTGTTGGCGCTTTTGGCGCCGGAAAGCAGTGGGACCGTCCGGGCGACTTCGCCTCTCGGTACGGGGTCCAACCTATTGAAATTGCTATCCGATGGTGGGCGCACTAGGGCTGTAGATCGGTAGACAATTCAAGCAGTTGGACCCCGGCTGTTGGCTACCGCCTTACGCCGTCAGCTTTTTGAAAGCCTCGTCGGCAAGGCGACGCTGGCTGACGGAACGGGTGTAGCGCTCGACCTCCTCAATGTCCTTGTGGCCGGTGATCGACATGATTTGAAGCGTCGAGCAGCCCGCCTCGGCGAGGCGGCGGGCGGCGGCTTTACGCAGGCCGTGAGCGTTGAACCCCTTCGGGAGACCTGCCCTTCGGCAGCAATCGCCGAACCAATTCCCGAAGCCTGCGGGCGTGAACGGCTCGCCTTTCGCGGTGACGAGGAAAGTCGTCGGGCCGACCGGCGCTGTGCGCAGGATCGCTGCAAGGTCGCTGTGGATCGGAATTGCAAGCGAGGTCGCCGTCTTCGATTGCGTCAGGTGAATGTGGCCGCGCCGGATATCCTTCCGGCCGATCCTGATCGCGTCGCCCCGGCGCTGCGCCGTATAGAGCAGGATACCTAGAGCAAGGCGGGCGCGGCTCCCCTCCGGGTGGACCCGCTCGAATGCCTCGATATGATGCTCCTCCCACGCCGGGAAGCCCCCGCCGCGCACCTTGAGCTTCTTGATCCGCGCGGTCGGGTCGTCCTTGCGGAGCTCCTCCTCGATCGCGAAACCGCAGAGCATCCGCATCGTGCGCAGAAACTTGTTGGCGGCGCCGGGCCGGTCTGCCTTGGTGGCGAGAATAGCCTTGACGCCACGGCGATCGAGCAGCGCCAGCGGCTTATGGCCGTGATCCCGCCTGATCTTCTCGATCTCGTTCCGGTAGCAGTTCCGGGTCGTCTTCCCGAGATTGAGGAAAGCGGCCGAACGATAATAGAGCGTGATCAGATCGGAGAAGGTCGTCTCCGCCTTGTCCGGGCGCGCAGCGATCGCCGTCGGCCTGTTTTGATTGGCGGCGGCGTAATAGTTCGCCTCGAATTCCGGGGTGCCGGGCTCTCCTTCGAGGGCATAGCGAACGTAACCGGGTCGATTGAAGTATCGCCGGACCTTGCCGGCGCGGTCCTTCATCGTCTTGACGAAGGGATATTTCTTCGCGGGGGACATTCTTCAGTTTCCAATCAATCAGGAATGCCAGGGATTTGGCCCTTCAACGTTGGAGTGCTCGCCGTCCCGAGGCAAGGCCCGAAACGCAGCGTCGAGCTCGTCCACGTCCCATACTTTACGCCCCCTTGCGAGGCGCGCGCGGGGCATGAGCCCCGCCGCTATGAGGTCCTGAAATAGCGTTGTGCCGATGCCGACGTAAATCGCGGCCTCGGCCTCTTCGAGACCGCGCCGGATAGGGAGCCGGGCGGCGATCTCGGCCTTACGGCGCGTCATCCGAAGAGGTCTCCCTGTGCGGGTCGGGTATCGATCGAGGCAGCCTTCTCGCGGGCCTTTGCAGCCCACGAGCGGAGATTGTCGGCGAAGGCGCCGGAGCGCAGCGACGCCTCGCGCTCAAGCACGCCGGCATAGAAGAGCTGGAATTCCTTCTCTTCGGCGGGCGAGACCGGGTTCTCCTCGATCGAGCCGTTCGGGAGGATGCGAAATCTAGACATTTCCCATCCTCCGAAGAGGGCGGTGCGGCGTCATGATGGCATTCGGGTCGCGCTCGCCGTACCGAAAATTGATCCTGTCGAGAAACAGCTCGACCGCTGCTGCGGCAGACTGTGGGGGCGGCGAGTTGCAGACCGACTTGATCTGAATGAGCTTGTGCAAGGGGACCGTCTCGCGGGTGCGTTTCCCTACCTTTTCAAAGTCGCCCGGAACACGTTCCAAATCGATAGGAACCGTCACCTTTATGCGGGTCGGGACGATCTCCATCGTCGCGATCCGGCAACCGTGCTGGCGGATCGAATAGATACGGGACGTTCCCCGGATGACATCGGGGGCATAGGAGCCGACGCAATGCTTCATCGCGCGGCCCTCTTCATAGAGTTCCTCGGCAGAACGCAGGGCGAGGAACTCATAGCACATGATCTCCACCCGCTCGGGCAGACGGCCGTAATCGACCTTCTCGTCGAAGGCGATGCCATGCTGCTTTAGGAACTTCTCCTCGTTCGTCCTGCGCGCGAGCTCCGCGTGCCACCGGGCGGAGGCGTCGAGGGCGTTCTGCCACGTCCACGCGGGGACGATCGGATGATTTCCGCGCACGAAATAGTCGAAGATCGTGCTGACGTGGACCTCCGGCCGGGCGGCGCCTTCGACCCGGACACCGACGATCGCAGCCGAAAGCGCCTTAAAGGCCCACTCCCATATTTCATCCCGGCGATTTTCCGGTAGGCGATAGATGGAGAGCTCCCTTATCGCATCGAGCCATAGCGCCTGCTGGCCGTGCTTCTCGGGGATCGCCTGGGCGACAACGGAAGGCGGGAGCTTGCGGAGGTCCATGATGGTCTTGAAGTGCCGGGAGAATATGACGCTCCCCCGGAGCTTGCGGGCCGGATAGCAGCCGCCGAACTCCTCGATCAGCGCGCGGAGCTTCGGCCCCGACTTGCAAGCAATCGAGACGCGGTTTGCGATCATGACGCGGTGTTTCTGCCCTTTCGCGTCGTATCCCCACGAGGCGAAGACGATCAGCGCCGGGCACTGCTCAAGGTAGCCGATCGCGTGTCGGCTCGATCTCGCGATCAGCCGGGCGAGGGCACGCTTCCCGCGCGGATAGAGCTTGTCGGCCCGCGCGATTGCGTCCTCGATCCACTCGTCGGTCAGAAGGTTCGGAAGCTTCTCGCTCATATCCCGGCGGCTCCTTCGATTGCTTTTTTCTTGCAGGCTTCCCACGACTTTTCGCAGAGCCTCGTAAGCCTGACGGCCTCGATCCTCTCCGGCGATCCACCGGGGAAATGCCAGAATGGGTTTCGCCCAAACCGCCTGACGTAGCGGCGTACGAGCTTGCGATCCCGGCGCCGGAGGTGTTTCGGGACGAGCTGCCAGTGCTTGCCGCAAATCCACGCCTTGTAGCCGTCCGGGTTCTTGCGGGTTCGCCGACAGAACGGGACGCAGCAAGAGAGGCGGTCAACCATCGCCGCCTCCCTCGATCCGGGGCGCCGCGAATGCGACGCCCTCCTGCTCGAAAATCTGCCGGGTGCCGTCCGGGCCGAGGCGGCAGAGATCGTGAACCATGAGCTCCATCGTCTCGGTCGCGCCGTGGCAGGAGACGGCGAGGAGCTGCCGGCTGTTGGCCGGGTCGTTCCATGCCGTCACCTGATCGACGGGCTTGTCGCAGATCGCGCATCGAACGCGGGGGAGGAGAGCATCAGCCATCGACCGGCTCCTTCCTCTGACCAGCGATCAGGTCGAGCAGCGTCCCGATCACGCCGAGCGGCCGACCGTCGGGATCGCGCGTCATCGACGCCCGAACCCGCTCCGCATCGACGCCGGTCTGCAAAGCAAAGGAGAGGAGGATCGCCGCGTCCCGCGCGGCGATGTCCATATCCGTTGTGATCTTCGCGGCGTTCAGGAAGACCTCGCCGGGCCGGCCGTCGTCGTAGAAGCCGACGGTCGCCCGATACTTGAACGACATGTAGCTCGCGTTTACGTGCTCGAAGTCGAAGGTCTCGGATCGCCGCCGAGCCGGAAGGATTTCCCGGCTCATCGCTGCGCCTCCCGAAGCTCGTTTTCGAGCTCGATCTGCTTCGCAGTCGCCGCCGGCTGCGGCTCGGCTACCTTCTGGGCCTTCTTCGCGAGGCGGTAGCGGCGCGGGTTATTCGGGATCGCCTTCCGCTCGCCGGCCTGATTGATGACGATCCGGTCGTGCTGGACCCGGACGACGAGCGCCGGGTTCCAAATCGTTCCGTCCTGGGTGTCGAAGGCGATCTCGATGTGATCGCCGGGATTGATATCAGGCATCAGCTATCTCCAAAGCATTCGCCCGGTCCTGCGCGAGGACCTCGGCCCTCGTCGCCCACCGGAGATTTTCCTCTCGGTTGTCGAGCGTGTTTCCGTTCCGATGCAGGACATCGGCGTTTTCGCGAAAGGAGGCGGGCCGTGGAACGCCTCACAGACAAGGCGGTGGACCTTGTAGGTCTTCCCGCGAAACCGGGTGACGTAGCGCGGCCGGCTTGCGTCGCGCGCTATCGTGCCCTTCCACTCGTGCCCGCCGACGACCTTGAAGCCGCCGTAGGGCATTTCCTTGTGGTACGGCTTGACCCGAATGCGGCCGAGGCTACTGACCTCGTATCCCTCGACCGAAGGGCTCTGTTTCCAGACCTCCGCCATCAGAAGGGGATCGTGTCGTCAAGATCATCGTGGAGATTGCTCTGCCGCGATGAACCGCTGCCGGAACGGCTACCGCTCGACCGGCTGCCGTAATCATCGTTCCGGCGCTCGTTGCGGCCGGAGCCTCCGCGATCGTTGGAACTCCCGCGCGAATTGCCGTCGCCGTTGCCGTTCTTGCTGCCGAGGAGGTGCAAGCGCCCGCCGAAATCGACGACGATCTCGGCCCTCGTATGTTTCTGGCCGTCCTTCTCCCACTGACGATATTCGAGCTTGCCCTCGATCCCGACGAGATCACCCGACCGGACGTATTCGCGGCCGATCTTGATCACGGCCTCGGCGGTGATCTTGATCGTATGCCACTGCGTCTTTTCCCGGCGCTCGCCGCTGTTGCGGTCGCGCCAACTCTCCGAGGTGGCGAGAGAGAATTCGAGGAGCTCGCCGCCATTGTCGAAGCGCCGATAATCCGGGTCTTTGCCTACGCGACCGACGAGGTGGACGCTGTTCATGCCTGCCATTTTTTCTTGCCTTTCTTTGCCCGGCGGAGCTGCGCCAGCCGGAAGCTGATGATGTTGTTTCGAGGGGAAGCGTCGGGCCTGTCAGAGGCCGCGACGCAGAGGGCGCCGAGGAAGAGCCCGAAATTGACGCCGACGATGAAGCCGAGGGAGAGCCAGGCCCACCACATCAGAAGGGAACTCCTTCGATCTCCGGGCGATCTCCTGCGGGAGTAAGGATCGCCTCCTCGGCATCCCACCCGCGCCGGATACGCATATTGACGGTTTGGAGCCCGGCGGCGCCGTAGCGCTCGACGAGATCAGGGAGCGGCATCGGCCCGAGACCGATGTCGAATTTTGGGGTCCTGCGGGTATTCCGGGCTTGCTCTGAGCGTGTCGCCCACCGGCAGTTTTCCCGGCTGTAGCCGAAGTCATTGTCGCGGCGCTCGACCGAGTGATCGGGCGACGGCTTCGGGCCCATATCGGCGAGGAAGCACTCGAAGCCGGTCTTGCCGCCTTCGCCGTCGAGCCAGCGAGAGCAGATCGTTATCCCGCGCGCTCCATAGTCTTTGAACCTGGCCTGACGAGGGTTCAGGCAACGGTTCTTCATGGCGTGGTAGGCGCGATACTCCGGCGAAAACCCGGACTTTTGGCTGTGGCCGTGGATGATCTTTCCCATCGCCGGCCTCACAGAATTACCGTGACCTGCTCGGCGGCGCGGGTGATCCCCGTATAAAGAAAGCGGGCCGCGTCCTCTCGGAAACACCAGCTCTCATCGAAGAGAACAACCTTATCCCATTGCGAGCCCTGGGCCTTGTGGCAGGTCAGGGCATAGGCGAAGTCGAAGGGCTGGAATTGCTTCGCGACGCGCCAGTCGAGCTCGTTCTCCTTCCCTTGCGTCCAAGCGTGGTGCGTGACGACCTCGACCGGCATCTTGATCATGCCATTGTCGAGCGGGACGACGACCATCTTCGTCGTCTCTTCCGTCTGGCCGCGAACCTCATCGACGGTCCAAATGCCGCCGTTCAGGAGGCCCTTGTCCTTGTAGTTTTTGAGGCAGACGACGCGATCCTTCGGCTGAAAGAAGCCCTCGAAGCCGAGGAGCTCGCGGATGCGCTGGTTGTATTTTCGGCGGGTGAGGTTCTTCCCGACGAGAACCTGATCGGCGGCGAGGACCTCTTCCGTCCGCAGATCGTCGCGGGTGATGACGCGGCTTTCGCCGAAGGTCCCGCGCTCAAGGCGACCGCCCTCGCGGACGATCATCGAGAGGCGGATGATCGGGTTCCCCTCGGCCTGGCGGTGGACTTCCGTCAGCATGAAGTCCGGTTCGCCCGAGGTGAAGAAGCCGGCGCCGTCGATCGGCGGGAGCTGCGCAGGATCGCCGAGGACGAGGATGCGCTTGCCGAACGACATCAGGTCGCGGCCGAGCTCCTCGCCGACCATCGAGACCTCATCGATGATGACGAGATCGGCGCCGACGATCGGGCTGTCGCGGTTGATGATGAAGCGAGGAACCGGATGATCCGGGTTCTCGATCTTGTAGATGAGCGAGTGGATCGTGCTCGCCGGGTCGCATCCCTTCGATTGCAGCACGAGCGCCGCCTTGCCGGTGAAGGCGGCGAAGACGACCGATCCGACATCCTCGGCGAGGTATCGGGCGATCGTAGTCTTGCCGGTCCCGGCATAGCCGGCGAGGTAGAAGAACTGCTTTCCGGCGGGGTCGCGAAGCCATTCGTTGACGGCCTTCGCCGCCTGATCCTGTTGCGGGGCGAGCTTCATCGTCGCGCCCTCAGAACCAGACGCGACGATCGAAGAGGACCGCAGGCCCATAGATCGCCGGCAGCTTTTCCGGGTCGGTCTCCGGGTACTGCGTCATCGTATTGTTGCGATAGATCGCGGTGGCTTCCGGGTTCAGCGGGAGGCCCTTCTCGATCCCGTTCTCGTCCACGAACATGTCGCGGCGCTCGCCCTCGTGCAGCACGGCGACATGCTCAAGACGGCCACCATTGAGGTGCGGCGTGATCACCCGCCGGAGCGCGCCGAGGCCGGGCTGATCTGGCAAATCAACCGAGCGCCTTTCCAACTTTTTTCCAACTCGCAAGACGCGATAAGTCGTTTTCACAATGAATTCCTCAGTTCTCAAATAAGGGTCGCTGCCGCGCTAAGGCGCGCGGCGGCAGGTCAAAAGAGGGGATCGCCGTCTTCGTCTTTGGCGGGGTTCCCGATCGGGTCGGTGACGGCCGGCATCTGCCCGACTTCCGCCGGGCGCTCCGGCCATTTGAGATAGACGCGCTCAGTCCGCGCCGACGCCTGGAATGCTTCCTTCGGCTCGAAGACGACGATCACGTTCCCTAGGCGATCCGTAGCTTCCTGCCGAGCCTTCTCGAAGGCGTCCTCCTCGAAGGCGAACTCCTCGATCGGGCGACCTTCCGTCGCGTCCCATACGAGGAAAAAGCGCGTCTTGCCGTCCTGTTCTTCGATCATTGTTCTTATCCTTCCTTAGAGGGCGCCGCGCATGTCGAGGTGATGCCGGACGGTGAATTTCAGGTCGCGATCCTTGAGGTCGGCCTTGTCCCACATCCACTTGAGGTAGTCGGTCGGCACCTCTTCGAGGCGCTTCCCACGGTGCTCCTTCCCGAAGTGCAGGATCGGCATGATCCGGGGCGCCGTCGTCCACTCCATCATGTCGGAGAGGGTCGCCCCTTCCTCGAAGAGCCGGACGAGAAGATGCGCGGTGACGTAGGCGTCCGGCCCCGCTTCGTGGGCCGGCGTTGCGAGGTCCCGGTCGAGGTCGAGGTTCAGCGCGTAGCGGAGGAACTGGTTGCTGTGCCGCTCCATGTCCGGCCACACGCGCTGCGCCGCCTTGAGCGTGCAAACGAAAGGCTTGCCGCCCCCGGTGAAGTAGTGGCCGTCATGTTCCTTGTTGTGGCAGGCGAAGGCATCTGCGCCAGCCACGAGCTTGCGGAGGATCGTCTCGATCGCAGGGGCACCGTCGAGATCGCTCTCGATGATGTGGTGCGTCGCCTTGGCGCCGACATCGATCTTGATCGCCGGATTGCCGAGCCGGGGGTCGCAAAGTGACTGGAAGGGATAGCCGACGAGGCGGGTCTCTCCGGTCGCCTCGTTCCATTCCACGTCCTGCCAGCCGGCTTGGATGATGGCGGAGAGTTTGCCTTCCTCTGGAAATCCACTTGTCTCGAAGTCCACGACACGTATCAGCATGGCGCAGCTCCTTCGACGTGCTTCCAGTTCTTGCCGTCTCGGATCGACCGAATGGTCGCCCAAGAGACGCCGAAGTCTCTGCCGATCGCCGGCATCGACTTGACGGGGAGCATCGAGCGGATGATCGGAATGTCGTCTTCGGTCAGCTTCGCCAGCGGGTGACGGCTTCCGGGGCCGCGCGACCCATGGCGGAAGGCGTCAGCGATATTCTCGGCGCGCGTCCCCCACCGCAGATTTCTCTGACGGTTGTGCGCCGGGTTTCCGTCCTTGTGCAGGCTCTCGCATCCGGCCGGCTTCGAGCCGACGAACGC
>ERZ761594.97-NODE-97-length-41087-cov-8.470438_pt1 | contig 41087 bp, 62 predicted proteins | sample MGYA00511036_ERZ761594 | MGnify/ENA primary metagenome ERZ761594 (study PRJEB28899, sample SAMN03785561) | bioreactor sludge metagenome | biome: EBPR Sludge; feature: EBPR Bioreactor; material: 0.22µm filtered reactor supernatant | place: Saint Lucia: Queensland... | reverse complement strand
GCCCCATGCGGATAGAATTGGAGATCTCACCCACCATGTTCATCACCACAGGAGCGCACCATGAAACTCAAGACCATCACGCTGGGAGACCTGAAGGCCAAGCTCGAATGGATGCGGGATCTGCCGGACGACACCGAGATCACGTTCGGCAACGGCGACCTGACGTTCAGCCGCGCCAAACCCAGGCTGTACAGGCCCGACAACGCCACGCCCGCGATCATCAACATCGAGTTCGGCGAGCTTTACGAGATCACGCACGACTTCGGCTCCGACTGATTCGGCGCTGGCAGCCGGGGCACCTTGCCCTCGCACCACTCGCGCAGCATGCGGGCCACGTCTTCGGCGCGCTTGACGCCGCGATAGCTCTCCATCCGCGCGCCGTTGGGGGCGAAGATGGAGAGAATGTAACCGTGCTGCGTCACGGCGATGCTGGCGACGCAGCCGGTGCGGTCGTAATCGTCGCCGGTGTAGTCCTTGTTGAGATCGACGCCGGGGCCGGGCATGCGGCGGGGAAGGTTCGGAGCGCTCATTTACGCGGCCTCGTGGGATTCGGTGGGGGTCTCGACGCCCTTGCTTGCGAAGTAGTCCGCGAGCTTCTGGACGGTGTGCACGCTCGGGTCGGTGACGCTGCCCTGCGCGATCTTCGCCACCGTCGAGAACGGCACACCCGACTCATCAGCGACCTTTCGCTGTGGGATCGCACGAGCACGAAAGCAGCCCATCACGTAGGCGTAGAGGTTCAGCGGGGTATCCATGCAGTGGACTTTATAGCCATAGATGGCTAAATGCAATAGCCGCACATGGCTTGCTCGTTTCGGGACAATCCTTATATGGACATCACCGCAACTGTTGCAGCCAATCTCAGTGCCTGGATGAAGCAAACCCCTGCACTCGACACGCTGCAGAAGCTTGAATCGCGCTCTGGCGTTGGATTCGGCACGATCCGACGGGCCCGCAAGGGCGAAGGCAATCTGACGATCGAGAACCTAGCCAAGATCGCAGCCGCTTTTGGGCGCGCGCCCGCTGACCTACTCGCCCCGGCTGCCGAGAAGAAAGCCGATCTTCCGTCGGCGCTATCCAGCTACCTATTACCTTCGCCCAATATGCAAAGCGCGATTCCTGCGGCAGACTCGGGCAGCCCGTATGTCTGGCCATTCCCGCTTGTGAGCCAATCTGCTTACGAGGCCCTGCCCGCAGAGGCGCGCGCGTATGTGCAGGGGTGCCTGAAGCAGGCCATTGATGATGCGGCGCACCAGTTCGGCACGGCGACCAGGAAACGGTCGGCGTGACTGGCCGCAGCGCCACGATCATCAAGTTCCCCTGCCGCGAGCGACTCGCGTGATATACGTCACGCCTTGCGGAATCTACGTGCTCACCGCGCCCTAAGCACGGCCAACTCCTTGATTCTCACAACATCTTCCATGTCGCGGACCATGGATTGCACTTCGATGGCGTTCTGCGCGACGAAAGCCTCGTCAAGCATCACAGGCCCGAGCGCGCCTACGGCCTGAGACCACTCGCGCCCTTCAATCATCTGCTGCAGAAACTTCATACACGGCAGATGGCGCTTCGTCACCTTCATGTCCCATTCGCATTCTCGCGCGTCAATGCGGAGACTCTCGATGATCGCGCGCGCCTTCCGGAATCGGCTATGCGTGGTATCTCCGAAGTCGATCGGACTCAGCGGACCGGTGTCCATGCTCATTGGTGCGCGGCCCTGCGGATTGGCATTCGTGAGGTTTGGTGTCTCCGACTTCTGGGTGTCACGCGGACACGGCAGGTCGGAGTAGACATATGCACCGTTAGGTTGCCGGCACTTGTGCACCTGAGCCTCAGCACCAGCGGGGAGCACGGTCGCAAAAAACGCAAATAACAAGGCCTTCATGAGCTCCTCCGCTGATAGATGCGTTGAGAATACACGCGGCTGTTATGCGTGAAAAATTCGCCATCTATGGCTTGACAATCATTAGCCGTATATGGATACTGTCACCGCATCAGCACCAACCACACGCCACCGGGAGCCGACCATGGACCGCACGCTGATCGTGAAGCACACGAAGGACCGCCACGGAGCACCGCTGGCGGTCCTGCACAACCTGCCCGGCGACGGGGCCGAGTTCAGCGCGGCGCAGCTTCGCCGCCTGGCGGCCACGCTGCTGATCATCGCCGACGAGACCGACAAGCGCGGCGGCGAGCGTGTGCTTTCCGAGGTCCGCACCTACTGCCTGGACGAGATGACCGCATGACCCGCCGCACCAACGCCCTCATGCGCGACTACGTCGACCTGCTCGCCTGGTCGGCAGAGGTCGGCCACATCACCACCTACGCGCCGCCTGCCGCATGGCCGCCGCGGGCGTGCCGATCGAGACCGCCCTTCGCAAGCTCGCCGGGAGGGCCGCATGAAGCGCGTCCGCTACCTGCCGCCCGGCTCCATGCGCCGTCAGCGGCGCATCGGCCGCCTCGAAGGGTCAGTCGGCATGCTCGCGCTCGTATGCGCGATCGGCGCCGGCCTGGTCGCCGCCACGCCGCCAGAGCTCTACCGCCCCGCCGCTGCGACGGTGCGCCCGCTGCCGCAGGGCACGCCCGCGCCGGACGTTCGCGTCGAGATCCCGCCGTGCAGCGGCGCTGGCAAGGACTGCAGCCCCGCAGACCCCCCCGCGCCGACCCAGCGCGAGCCCGTCGTCCCGCAACACCACGCAGCGCCGCGGCCGCTGCCCGAACCCGGCACGCTCGCCCTCCTCGGCGCGGGCGTGGCGGCCCTTGCCTGGAGGACCAGAGCATGAACATGAATCCGACCCCCGATTGGTCGCGCCCACTGCGCTGGCACCGCGCGCGCACCGATGGCAACCCCCTGCCCATGTGGGCGCGCGTGCTGGCCGTGGTGCTGGTGTTCGGCGGCTACGGCCTGCTCGAAGCGCACGACGCCGCCACCGAGCGCGGCATTGCCTCCAGCGCGGCCACCCACGTGGCCGACGCCACCCCCTGAACACTCACGACCCCGGCCGGCGGAGGGGACATATCACCGGCAGGTCGTGACGTGGTGACGAGCGCCTCCCTGTTGCTGTGCCTGGCTGGGCAGCACGTAAATGCGGCGGGCACGACCGGACAGGCCGGAAAGCAAGGTCGGCTAACACCCCGACCACCTAACAACCACACCCCGCAAGGACCGAAAATGGAAGACCTCGCACTGAACCCCGGCGCCGTTGAGCACATCGAGCAGATGGCCCGCAAGCCGTTCGTCCTGAGCCAATCGGAGCACGGCTATCTCGCCGCCATCCCGGACGGCTACAACCTCAAGCACCACACCGAGCACCTTGCCGCGCCGGGGCGCAAGACCGGCACCACGACCATGCACGACGTCGAGAGCTTCATTGCCCAGGTCAAGCGCCACGGCAGCCTGAGCGACTGCGTTGTGTCCGTCGACGCCGACTATGCCAAGCAGCGCGTACAGGCCGTAGCGGTGCTCAACGACCACGGCGAAGATGCTGCCGGCTGGCGCGACCACCGCGCGGTTTTTCAGCCGCGCTTCACCGAGGAGTGGAAGCGCTGGACGGAGCAGACCGGCAAGACCATGACGCAGGCCGAGTTCGGCTTCTTCCTCGAGGCGAACCTCGGCGACATCGCAGACCCTGCCGGCGGCGAGGTGCTCAACTTCGTGCTCACGCTGCAGGAAACCCGCAAGGTCAAGTACGGAAGCGCGGTCAACCTCGCCAACGGCATGGTGCAGCTTGAATTCACCGAAGAGGGCGACAGCGCCACGAAGGGCAAGCTCGAGGTGTTCCGCAAGTTCACTCTCGGTCTGCGCCCCTTCGCTGGCGGCACGCCCTACTCGATCGAGGCCTTGCTGCGCTACCGCATCGACCGCAACAGCGGCGAGATCAAGTTCTGGTTCGACCTGCAGCGCGCCGATCGCGTGCTCGAAGACGCCTGCCGCGAAACGGTTGAGCTGATCCGCACCAAGGCCGGCGTACCGCTGCTGTTCGGCACGCCTTAACCCTTACTACGACCGGACTCACGCGCACCGCGCTGAGCTTTGTACCGGAGGCCCGGAGAGCGTAACCGGGCATCCATCCGCATGGCGGCCGAGTAGATCGGGCGCCAGCCGCATGGATCAACCACCCACAAGGACCAACATGACACAGCGGCACGAAACCGAACTGCGCGGCGTCGAAGACGAGCTGCAAAACGCCCGCGCGCTGATCGAGAAGCTCCAGGGCCTGAACGCCAGCCTGCAGCACCAGGTGACCGCATTGCACACCGAGATCGCGCGCGCCGACGAGCACGCGAAAGACCTGCTCGCTCAGCTCGCGCAGCAGGCCGACCCCGCGCCCGACCTCGAAACCGTCGAGCTCAAGGACCTGATCGACGCCGTCCGCTGCTTCCTTGCCGACGGTCAGGAGATCGTGATCCGTGCCAAGAGCGACAGCGTGAGCATCCAGGCGCTCAACGGAGCGCAATTCGTCTGCTCGTCCGCCGACGCCATGGGCGTGCTCGACCACGCCGCAGCGCTCGACCCGCACCTCGTCGTTTTCTGAGGCGCGTCGTGGACATCATCGCCCTCTCGCTGGGCCTCGCCCCGGTGCCACCCACCCCGTCGCAGATGCGCCGCGAGGCCATCCGTGACAAGCACCGCGCTGCGGCGTTGAAGAATGTCGCCAAACGCCGCGCGGTCTCCGAGATCACCGACGCGCTGCTGCAGCTCATGCGCAAGCGTGACCACGTCACCCTCGCAGACGTCATGGCCGAGATCGAGATCACGCGCAGCATGGCCGCAAGCCAGCTCGCCATGCTGCTCGAAGCCGGCCAGGTGACGCGAACCCGCGAGCTCGGCACCGACGGCAAACGCGTGCACGTGTGGCGCATCGCCGACGACGACGACGCGGAGCCAGCATGATCCCGCGCTACGCCCGATGGACGGACGACGAGGTTGCCGAGCTGCGCAGGCTGTTCCCCGACCACACCGCCCGCGAGATCTCCGAGCGCACCGGCCGCGGGGTGCGCTCCATCGAGCTCAAGGCCCGCCAACTCGGGCTGCGCAAAACCTCCGAGTGGATCGCCGAGCGCGCCCGCGCCGCCATGGCCGACCCAAGCCACCCCGCACGGCGCACGCAATGGCAGACCGGGAACGCGCCCTACAACAAGGGCAAGCCGCACCCCCCGCGCGGTCGCACGCTCGAGACGATGTTCCAGCCTGGCCACCGACCGCACACCTGGATGCCGATCGGCAGCGATCGCACCAGCAAGGAGGGCTATCTGCTACGCAAGACCGCCGATACCGGATGCACGCGCCGCGACTACGTGGCCATCCACCACCTGGTGTGGCGCATGCACGGGCGCACCGTGCCGGCCGGCTACGCGCTGTGCTTCATCGACGGCGACAAGCGCAACTTCGACATCCACAACCTCGAGCTGGTGACGCGCGCCGAACTCATGCGCCGCAACAGCGTGCATCGGCTGCCCAAGGAAGCCGCGCTCGCCTACCAACTCGTCGGCTGCATCCGCCGCCAGATCAACCGCCGCACCCGGCAACAACACCAGGAGATCACCGAATGACCACGAACACCATGGACGCCTTGCGCGGCCACCTTTTCGACGTGCTGGCCGGCGTCAAGTCAGGCGACATCGATGTCGAGCGCGCAAAGGCCGTTTGCGAGGTCTCGCAGACCATCATCAACACCGCTAAGGCGGAAAGCGATTACGCCCGCGTGACCGGCATGGCCGTGTCGTCGAGCCTGATCGAGATCAAGAGCTCGTCGCCGGTCGCGCTGGCAGCCAAGGCCAAGCCCGCCGAACCGGTGACGATCGAGCGCCGGGCGAACGGCGCGGTGATCGAGCGCCAGGGCAACGTCACGCGGCACACGGCGCGGTGATCATGCGCCGCCATGCCGCCCTGCCGCGCTGGCTACAGCACGGCATCGCCCGCGCCGAGCGCGAGCGCAAGGCCAACGTCATCGCCCGCCCTATGCGCAACCTGATGGACATGCTGCGCCAGGGCGAGGTGTTCGAGCTAGACGGCCGCGCCGTGATGCGCATGCCCGAGATCGACGAGCAGTTCGCCACCCGCGCCGAGTGGTGCGAGATCGCACCGGCGATCCGCGGCTGGATCGACTGCTGGGGCCGGCTTGCGCCCGATCTGCGGCTGTACCACATGGCCGTGCTCGCCGACCGGCTCGACGCCGACAAGCCGCTCACGCCAAGGCTGGTCGAGCAGGCGCGCGACGAGTTCGATGCGACGGTGGCGCGGCTGGCGGACATCCCGCCGGGGCAGGTCACGAGCGCGATCCGCACGACGGAGATCGCGTGGGAGATCGAGAAATTGCAAAAGAGGGAGGCCGCGTGAATGAGCTTCATCTTTTCGCGGGCGCTGGTGGAGGCATTCTCGCCGGCCAGCTGCTCGGAGATAGATGCGTTTGTGCCGTCGAGTATGAGCCCTACGCCCGAGCCGTTCTCATTGCCAGACAGAACGACGGAACATTTCCGCCTTTCCCAATTTGGGATGACGTGCGCACCTTTGACGGAAGGCCGTGGCGAGGCGTTGCTGAGGTCGTTTCTGGCGGTTTCCCGTGCCAGGACATCAGCGCCGCAGGGGGGGGTAATGGCATCGACGGCGAGCGCTCCGGCCTGTGGCGCGAAATGGCCCGCATCATCGGTGAGGTACGACCCAGCTTCGTCAGAGTGGAAAACAGCCCATTGCTTGTGGGAAGAGGTCTTGCCGTGGTCCTCGGTGATCTTGCCGACATGGGGTATGACGCGCAGTGGTTCCGTCTATCGGCATCCGACTGCGGAGCGCCCCATCAGCGGGATAGGTGTTGGCTTGTGGCCCACGCCGACAGTGTGCGGCAACTACAACCGCAGCGGCGCGAGCGCGAAATCCGGCGACGGCTTGGCTACTGCGGTGACGCAACGGACATGGCCCACGGCCACGGCCACGGCCTACAAGGGATGGTCGCCGAATCACAACCGCGCGGACACGGACGACCGCCTGGATTACTCGGTGGAACGGGAATCTTTCCGCCCTGGCCAACAGACCCCGCCGATGCGCCTGAATCCCGAGTGGGTCGAGTGGTTGATGGGATGGCCCATCGGGCACACCGGATTAAAGCCCTTGGAAACGGGCAGGTATCAAGAGTGGCTGCGGCAGCATTCGCCGCGCTCTCTGGATCGTAAGGAGGCCGCATGAACCAACAGACCACCGCGCCACCGTCCTGCCGCGCCTGCGGTTACGTCGTGCTGGTGACGCTGACGCGCGGGCAGGCGGTAGAGCGCTACGACCGCTGCGAGCACCCGAGCGGGCCGCATCCGATGCATGCGCCGTGCGGCTGGTTTGCGGCGAAGACGCAAGGAGCAATCTGAAATGAGTGAATGGAACCTGCTGCCTCACGAAGAAGCGACACTGCTGAGCATAGCGCGCGATGAGGCGCTGCTTTCGCAAGAGGATCACGACTACCTGCCGAAGGCCCCCGAGCAAGCCGATGTATTTCACCCGCACGAATGGGTGCTGGAGGCGATACGCCGCGCCTACTCGATGGGGCGGCATGCTGGAGCAGAGCGGGCGCGCAAAGAGATCCGCAGCGCGCTTGGCGTGAAGCCATGACCACCCTCTACAAGAAAGTCGGCCGGCGCTACAAGCCTCGTCGCCGAGCACGAGGAATGGGACAGCTACCCCGCTGGCGCGCATCTCGTCGTTTGCTCGCCGGGTAGCACCCTGCGCCGGTTCAACATCGATCCCGATCGCGCCGGCCTGCTGGCCGCTGCCGAGCCGCTACGCAGCCAGATCCGGGCGCTTGTGATGGAGCTGCACAAGATGCGCCCGACGCGCCGGCCGGTGACGATGCAGCAGGCCGCAGCGTGGCGCCGGTTTCAGAAGGCGATGGGCGGCGATGGGTATTTCGTCGAGTACGCGAGCGTCGGCGAGATCGCGGATGCCGTGGTTGATCTGATTGTGACGGAGGCAGGGAAATGACGATGCACACGCCGGGTTATGAGATAACGCGCGACGGTCGAGTTTTCTCGGTGTCTAGCAACTGGCGCGGCTACGGCAGCAGGGAGATGACACAAACCCTAAATGCAGATGGGTATCCGTCTGTTCGGCTGGTCATCGACGGTAAGCGGACACGCATGGCCGTACACAGGCTAGTAGCTCGCGACTATCTTCCTCCACGCCCGTCGATGCAGCATGAGATTAGGCATTTAGACGGAAACAAACTGAACTCACGGGCTGAAAACCTGGCATGGGGCACTGCGAAAGAAAACGCAGACGACCGAGAAACGCACGGTCGTACATCGCGCGGAGCTAAACACAGCGCAAGCATCAAGCGAAGCAATCAGGCCGAAGCCACTCGCGCGTTTCGTCGCGCGCAAAAGGAGAGTCGAAATGCCGCATAGTTTTACTCCGGGGCCGTGGATGCTCCGCACCGCACCAACCAGCGCGGGACTTTGCCACATCGTGAGCGCCGCAGACTGGAAGGGCGCATTCATCTACGGCGATGGAATCAGGAAAGGCGTTGATGACGCACTGCCAAAGGCGCAGGAACTGGCTGCAAACGCCCGCCTGATCGCCGCCGCGCCCGATCTGCTCGAGGCGCTAAAAGACATGGTCGATTTAGTGGAATTGCTGTGCCCTTTTGACGGGCCGCAGCAGCGCAAAGCCCGCGCAGCAATCGCCCGCGCCACCGGAGAAAGCGAATGACCCCAGCTGAGACCGCCGCCACCCTGCGGCAATTCAACGAGTGGCGAAGGGGTGACGAGGACATTCCGCAGCCCGACCCGCGCGAGATCGGCGAGGCGATTAACGCGGCGATCGAGATGATCGAGCGACTTGAATCCTCTGAGAAAGAGCGCGCCAACGCCAACGCTGCAGCCGTGAACATCGCGCTGGAAGCGGAAAGGCTGCAGTGCGAGAACGATGCTTTGCGCGCCAAGATCGCGGCGATAGAGAAGCAGGAGCCGGTTGCGTGGGCTAGAAAACTGGGACTGGACGTACCGAGCTTTGGCTGCGTGACAGACCTGAAGTACCGGCCCAGCAACATTCCAGAAAGCAGCTACATCCCGCTCTACACCCTCCCCGGCGCACAGCCCGCGCCGAGTTTTGCAGACGCCTACCAAGGCGCGATGGAGGAAGCCGCGATCTGGAAAAAGCGTGCGCTTGAGGCTGAAGACCTGAATCGGAAGTTCATCGCTGAAATTAACGGGCCTACTCACATGGGAGAACCCGCGCCGAGCGTGCTTGAGGATTGGCCGACGGAAGAAATGACAACCGCCTTTGCCCGCGTATTCAACGTGCGCGACCAATCCGGCACTTTCACGCCAGCTTTTCGAGCTGCACTCGCAGCAGCGCCGAAGCCGGAGGGCGAGTGATGAAGATTTCGTATAGAGGTCACGAGATCGAAGTAAAGCGCGAGCCGTGCATGGGCGGCTGGCCGCTGCTGTACTACAGCATTTTTCGAGAAAGCGACGGCTATGAATGCCTCTGTGGATTTACTGAGGACACCAGTGCGGTGCGAACCTATATCGGCTACATGAAAGAGCGAGTCGATGCCGAACTGGCGGATCAAGAACCTTGGGGCGCAGCAGCACCGGAGATCAAACCATGACCACCGACCTCGACAGCACCCGCTCTGCTGCCGTCGACCACGCCTACCACTGGCAGCCGATGGCCACGTGTCCGAAGGGCTCGAAGGTGCAACTGCTCACCCGCTACGGCTGCGCGATCTACGGCACCTGGACGGGCAAAGAGACGATCTACGACGGATGGGCGCCGCTGCCGACGCGGGCGGCGAAGGCCAAGTCATGACCACCTGCAACATCACCGAGGCCGCCCGCCTGCTCCATGTCCACGAGGAGACCGTCGCCGAGATGATCCGCGAGTGCAAGATCCCCGCGGCCAAGGTCGGCCGCGCGTGGGTCATGCTCGAGCGCGACGTGCTCGACTACATCGAGCAGCAGATCCGCCGGCAAACCGCCGAGCGGCTGGGGCGCACGTCACCACAGGTACGCCGCCAGCGCCGAGCCGCGCAGGCGTAGGTAGCGCATCACCATCTTGTGCGTGCGGTGGCCCGTGATCTTCATGATCGCCTCGGCCGGCAGCTGCGTCCGCTCGAAGAATCGCGACGTGCCCTCGTGCCGCAGGTCATGCTCGCGCAGATCGGGGCAGCCGGCGGCGTCGAACACATCGGCGTACAGCTTAGACAGCCAGTTCGACCGCATCTTGAGCGCGTAGGGCCGGAAGTCGCCGTCGAACCACGGCCATAGCCACTGTTCGCCGCGGCGCCGTGCGAGCTGCTCGCCCACCACCCGCAACGCCACAGACGACAGCGGCACTTCCCGGCTGTCGCCGTTTTTGGTCTTGTCGAGCACGATCTGACGGCCGCGCAGATCGACTTGGTCGCAGCTCAGCGTGTAGCGCTCGCGCATCCGCATGCCGGTCTCCAGCGCGAGGTCGAAGTCGGCGAGCAGCTCGGCGGGATGCTCGAGCACCCGCGGGCGCTGCTTGCGCGGCAGCACGCCGGCCAGGATCGCCGCCCGAATGCGCGGCTCTTCGTCCGCCTCGAGGCGCCGGGCGCGCTCCACGTCCTGCCGAGCCGCACCCGCGAGCGCCGCGTCGGTGGCGTTGTACGTGGCATAGCCGTCCGGCAATGTGCGGAACGGATGGTCGGGCAGCGCGATCAGCTTGCGCCGGATGGCCCAGTCGCACGCCCGCGCGGTCGCACCGATCTTGGCGCGGATAGTGGCGGGCGCGAGCTTCTCCAGCTGCTTCATTTCGGCAATCCACCCATCCACCCACCGCGCGTCGATCTTGAGCACCGCGGTCGCTCCCTTCGCGCCGAGCACAGTGCTGAGCACCTCCAGGTCCTTGCCGGACGGGTGCGCCTCGGTCATGTACGCGCGGATCACGCTGCCGAGCGTGGCCGGCTTCGACTCTGGGCGGATGTCGTGCGGGACGATGCCCTGGTCGAGCAGCGCTTCGACGTTGCGGCAGAACGTGTCACCCTCTTCTTCGGTGTCGAAGGTGAGATAGACGGGCCGCTCCAGCAGCCCCGCCCGCTTGATGACGAACTCCCACCGCGCGCCCTTCTTGCGCTTCGATGCCATGCACCCCTCTCTCTCGCCGCGTTGCGTCCGCCTCTGACTGGGCGAATCTCGGGTGGATGATAGCGGTTTTTGGGTGGCAGTGACTGTGCTAGGCGGTGGTAAAAGTAGGAAAGCCCGCTTGCGCGGGCTTCCGTTTTCGCTTTTGAATCAAGCGGTTAAGTGGTGGGTGCTGACGGGGTCGAACCGCCGACATTCGCCTTGTAAGAGTTCAGGGCTTACATGTAAATCAAGACTTTGCAGACGTATCCACTTTTTCAGACCACTCCGACAGCCCCGCAGCGAGCGCCGCGCAGGCGAGCGCGGTGCGGCGGTCGATAGTGACGGCGGCGCCGTCGGTCCATTCGGCGCCGCGCTCGAGGCGCTGGTACGTGGCCAGGGTGATGCCCAGCGCGGCGGCGGCCTGGCGCTGGGTGTAGGTCATACGCCCGCGCCAGGCTGCGAGGTCAGCGGGGGTCATTGCGTCGGCTGCGCAAGTCAGCGGGAATTTGATCCAGCACTTCTCGCGGGGCAAAGATCGTGTAGCCGCGCACGCCGTACTTATGGCTTTTCTCAATTGCTACAGCAGCAGCCCCCTCGGGCCCGCTTCCCGGCACGTCGCCGCTTTGTCGCAGAGACCCCGCTTGCACGCTCCACTTGTATCGCCAAGGCATGGATGGGTACTGAGTAATGGTGATCGTCGCGATGATCATTGCATGCACTCGATCAACGCGCGCCAGCTCCAGTCGCCGAGCAACAACGAAGCCTTTTGCTCTCGCTCCATTTTGCGCAGTTCAAACTGCACGATATTCGCAGCACGGGGCCACTTTTCATCCTCACTTTTGCAGTTCTCATCCACCTGATGAGCGGCTGCCATCAGCGCTCGCACCGTCTCACGCAGATGCAGCGGAAAGTGCATTTCAGGGTCGAAGCGGTTGCTTTCCTGAGCGGCGAGCGCGCCTTGTACAAAGCCAGATAAAAAACTGAAAACTTCGATGAGCGATTCGCGATCCATGATGCTTCCCCTGTCTTTGTGAGCGCCGTTGCGATCACCATGGCTGCATCTTACCATACTTAATTATTAAGTCAAGCGCAACAGGAAAGAAAATCCCATGCAAGCCCCGTTCCGCAGCACGGCTAGACTCACCGGCCCGCGCCCTGCCCTGCGAGTCTTTCGCGCTCGGCGTTGAGCCGCTCGATTTCACTCTGAATCGCTCGGATGCGAACGTCGTAGCGGGCGACCACGGAGGACATCTCCTGGCTGATGCTCTGCTCCCACATCGCGCCGGCGAGGTTGTTGTTCGCCTGGTTCTTCTTGGCGCGCAGGGCGGCGAGCTCTGCGTTCATGCGGCCCTCTTCTTCCCTGATGCGGCTGTGTTCGACGTCGATGCGGTGATCCATGTCGCGCAGGGCGCGGGCGTGCTCCATGCGGGCGACGACGGCTTGCGGGTTGCTCGAGGCGTTGATCGGCTGCGGTGCGCCGGGCGTGGTGATCACCAGCGGCGGCAGTGCGTGGGCGCTGTAACCGGCTGCGGGGCGCACGTCGATGGGCGTGGCGTCGGTGGCGCATGGCTGGTCGGCGAAGACGGTCTTGCCGTCGACCTTGCACTTGTAGACTTGGGCGTGGGCGCTAGTGGCCACCAGCAGCGCGGCGAGGGTCAGGAGGGCACGGCGGGGCGGGCGCATGGCGACGTCCTTTTGTGGGTAGGCTGTCGGCATTTTACCGCAGTCTTGGAAATGACGCGCCCGACAGGCAGAACCTGGGGCGCGTCTGCGAGAGAGGAGGAAGCAGACGGTGAAATGCTATGGGGGATCAGCTGGCCGCCGGCCGTAGGCCGTCCCGCTGGAGCGTGGAGTTATGCCTCGGAATCTGCCAGACGGGAGACTGCCAGTGAGACGACATCTGATTGTGATATGCCCCGATCGCTCGCGATACGCTGAATGGTCTCAATGGTCGATACGGGGAGTCGCTGCGCCCATTGCTTGCGCGGCTCCCCGCTTTTCAGCGGGCGACCGGGGCCTATCGGTTTCCCTCGAAGCGGGCGCCGTTTGTGTAGGACTGGTAGCTTACGCCGATGGTGTTGTCGTAGCCGCCGGCCTCGGGGGTCAATTCCGTGCCGGCTGGCCATTCTTCGCCATTCACGTCGGTGGCGGGGGACTGAAAAACGACCGCACGGTCGCCGGGGAAAGCGTTGCGCTGCTTGGTGGTCGGGATGCTCATCTAAGTCTCCTTGGCTGGCGCTGCGTTGATCACAGTTCTATTATGTCTAGACACAACAATTATGTCAAGACATATTTTCGCGGGCACGGCGACAAGGGCATAACATAGGGTTGGGCGCCGCCCCCCCCTACCAGGATGGCGGCGTGCCAAAGTTGGGTCAGACCTCGATGATCTCCACCGGCAGGGTAGGCGCGGGGCCTTCGATCGCCCCGTCGCGCACGAAAACGCGCTCGCCGAGCGCGGCCTCGCCGCGGGCGGGGATCTGGGCGCCGTCGGGCAGTTCGATGCGCAGCGGGGTTGTGGCGACGACGGTGCCGACGAGCAGCGGGGCGTCGGGGATCAGGGCTTTGAAGCGGCGGAACAAGTTGCTCATGCGCGGGTCTCCAGTTCGATTGACTGACGGGCCGCGGGCAGGCCGGCGGTGACGCGAACGGCGCGCACGAGGCCGCGGCGGGGGGTGCTGCCGTCGAGGTAGCGCACGAGCTTGCCGGGCTGGATGATGCCGGTCTCGGGCAGGATGGGCAGCTCGAGCGTGATGCGCGCCTGGCTGCCGGTGTCGGCGAGGATGGCGCGACCGCGAGCGCGCGCGGCGTCGGCGTGCGTGCATAGCGGGTCGGTGATCATCGGGGCCACAACATCGCCCGCAGTACCCGCGCGCGTAACCTGGCCAAGGATGCCGCCGGCGTCGGAGCCGCTGATATAGACGCGGTTGTACGTGGGCTTGGCGTGCCACTCGATGGCCTCGCGCACGACCGGGGCGGCCGGTAGCTCGAGGTCGGGCCCGGCGGCAGCCCACTCCCACGGCAGCAGCGGGTAGCGCGGGAGGATATGGAGGGTGTCGGCGATGCGATCGGCCTGGACGTAGGCGCCCGCGGCTTCGGCGATGCGCTGGGCGTGCTCGATGTAGCTGCCTGTGTGACTGTAGCTGCCGGCGGGGACGAGCCAGTCTGCGGCCTGCCAGTCGATGGCCCAGCCGATGCTGACGCCGTTGTCGGTGAGGGCGTCGGCGACGAGCTGCTGCACGGTCCGCGCCTCGGCGTTGCTGCGGGTGAGGATGGGGCTGTGCGGGCTGGCGAGCATGCCGGCGCGGCCACGGCCACTGATGCGCAGGCGGTCGGCCGCGAAGCGGCGGTCGCGGGCGATGCGCTCGGCGAGGACGCGGAATGTGGTGCCGTTGACGGTGGCGATGAGCTCGACGGGCTCGCCGGCGGCGACAGGCTCGACGAGGGCGAGATCGGCGCCGGGGATCGATGCGTCGAAGCCCCAGGTCCAGGAGTCGACGTCGATGGAGAGCGCCAGCTGCAGGGGCGTGAGCGGGGCGCCGTCGGCGGCGCGCACGAGGGTGGTGGTGTTGATCACGATGTAGGATCTCCGGATCGGGACGACGACTTGCGCGGGCGGGCCGGCGCGGGGGCGGCAGCCGAAGATGAGCGCGTGAGTGCCGTCCGACAGGCGGCAGAAGCGCAGCGCGACCGGGCTGCTGGGGGCGTTGGGGTCGGCGGGCGGCTCGGGCCATGGGTAGGTGGCCTGCCACCAGCCGACGGGCAGCGGCAGCATGTGCTGATGGCGCTCGGCGCGCGGGGCGGCGATGGGTCGGCCGGTGGTGTGGCGCGTGGTGGCCGGGCGCAGGGTGGGCGTGCCGTGCTGGTGATCGGCCCGGGCGCGGCGGCGGGTGCGGATGGCCTCGGCGTAGCTGGCGGCGGCGCCGCGGCGCAGAGGGTGTCCGTGCTGATGCGGCGCTGTGCAGCGGCGCTGTGTGCGGGTGGCCTCGGCGTAGTGCGCGCGCTGGCCGACGGCGAGCGGATCGGCCGCAGTGTGCGGCGCCGCGGCGCCTTGCTGCATGGGCAGCGTGGCGGTTTGTCGGGCGCGCTGGCCGACGGCGAGCGGATCGGCGTGTTGCTGCGCCGCCAGGGTGCGGCTAGCGGTGGGCTGCGCGCGGCGCTGGCCGATGGCTGCGCGGCCGCCACCGTCATCGCGCTCGGCGTGGGGGGCGATGACGGCCGGGCCGATGTCGCGGAAAAGTTCGGTCTCGGTGATCGCGGTGGCGATCAGCACGAGTCCGGGGAGGTCCGGCGCCGGTAGCGCGGCGGCGAGCGTGCCGGTGACCGCCTCGCCCGCTGCGAGCTCCGCGGCGCCGAATCGCAGCGGCACGGGGCCTGGCGTGGGCGTGACCGGGGCGGCGAAGCGGAGCAGGACGGGCGAGGAGGACACGGTCAGCCCTGGATCTCGGCGGAGAGGATGCGCAGCAACCGGCCGGGCAGCAGGTCGAGCGTGTCGAGCTGCAGCTCGCCGACGCCGGCCTGGTCGGAGACGGTGATCCCCTCGGCCCAGAGGCCGCCGTTGCCGGCGCGGATGCGGGCGCTTGCCGGGGTGCCGGCGGCAACGACAACGCCCTCGAGCGGCGCGGCGAGGAGGATGCGCACCAGGTCGTCATCGACCGTGCCCGGCGTCGCGGGGATGACGGCGAGCGCGAGGATCGCGCTGGCAGCATCGAGCACTTCGACGCGCGCCGCGCCGCCGGCGAGCAAGTCGAGCGAGGCGTGCGCGGCGGCGATGCGGGCAGCGGCGGCGCGGGCGGCGAGGTGGGCGGGGGAGAGGATCACGTCAATCGACTGAGGGCACGAGATTGAGCTTGATGACCGGGTCGTACTGGCCGGTGTGGTCGTATGCAATGGCGTGGTAGCGCTTTGCCGGATCGAGGCCGGTGACCTTCCAGCTGCCAGCGGGGTCGGCCCACACCCAGGTTGTCCGCCCAATATTTGGCAGTGCGTGCCCGTGCGCGTTGACGACCGACTCCACGATCTGTACGCGACGGCGGACGGGGCTGTCGGGGTCGCCCGCGACCGCAGTCGAGCCTGAGAGCCACCCCGGCAGACGCAGCGGGGCACGGTAGAGAAAATCCAGCCGGATCATCGCCACGCCCGGTCGATCCGCAGATAGCACATTGCCACGTAGTCCCACGAGCCACTGATGGGGCCGCTCGAGCGCGGCAATAGCGCAGATCGGACGCCTATCAATACGGCGCCATCGCCAATTTCAACGACACTCCACCGCTCGGCCTCGCCGCTTTTTCGGGCTGCGGACGCGGCAGATCCTGGCATCATTCCCCGCAGGGGATTGACGGACGACTCTCCGTCCAAAACCAGCCCGGGAGCCCCGAGAACGAGGCCGTCGGCCGGCAGCGCAGGGACACCCTGCCCTCCCCAATTTCCGGAGCCGGACGGGTACGATATGCGCGTGAGTGCGCTGCCGCCAAGCTGGCTTGCGCGCCGGGCCGCGAAGTGGCCGTAATTGTTCGCACTCACCGATCCAGAGACGCCGGGATGGTACTCCATCGGAAAGCTCATGCTGCTCTCCGAATGAGCGCAAATTATGCACCCATATCGATCACTTGGCTCGAACTCGGCGATATCCCCAAAAAATTGCACGGACGCGCAATTATCCGGGCTGGTTACGGTGTTTTCTCGCCACATGGGGAACCAGTAGAAAAAGCGCCCATCTGCCACGAGCGCCCAACTCCGCGCCAGCGTGCTCGTGGTGTAACTCTTTGGCCACGTCCATTTCGTCAGCGCGAACTGCTCTATGGTCGGAAAAGGTCCGAGTCCGGTGTTGGCGTCTGTCATCTGCTCGTAGCCGCGCACCCGTGACCACTTCGGATCAGCGTCATCGAGACGCAGATACAGCTGCGTGCTCGCGGGATCGAGCGACTGATAGACCCCGACGTTAACATCCGCAAATGGCTTCGCCCAGCCGGCGGGGGCGCGCTTGACGGTCGCGCCCGTTGCTGCGCCATCGGCCACGCCGGGGCACGCGAATGTGAACGTCGTCGCCGTGCTGGTGGCGATGCGCCACTCGGCGTTGAGCCCCGCGAGGCTCGCGCCGGTGATCGCGACGACCGCGTGCTTGTCGTACGGGTTGCCGCCGCTCAGGGTGACGGTAGCGACCTCGCCCGCCACGGTGATGCTGTCGGGCGTGCGCGGGTCGAACCCGCCGATGAGGCACGCGTCGAGCAGCTCGATCAGCGCACCCGGCTCGCCGCGCAGAATCGGGCTGTTGGGCATGTCGGAGTGGAACCACTTTACGGACGTGTCTGCCTTGGGCATTGCGTGCTCCTGGTTACGGCCGATCGACGTTGCCGAGGGCGTAGATTTCGACGCCGTCTGCACCGTCGCCGGAGGGGGCGTCGGATTGCTGGATGCTGCGCGCGATCCAGATATCGGCCAGCGCGCCGACGGTGTTGATGCGCACGACGTTGCCGGTGCTCCAGCCGCCGCCGTTGGCGGCGACGGGGATGCGCAGGTATGGCACGCCGCCGGAGCCGTCGGGGTTGCGGGTGCGCGGGTTGATGGGGGCGATGTCGGCGGTGAATGGGCCGCTGTACACGAGGCCGCGGCGCTGGCCGATTAGCTCGACGGTGGTGGTGGTGGTCCAGCGCAGGAGCCAGCGCTCGGTCTCGGCGCCCTCGTTGGTCACCGTGATCGGGTGTGCGATGGTGTCGAGCGTGGCGATGGCCTCGGAGCCGACGCGGGCGTCGGACCACGTGCCGTCCCAGGTCTGCTGGTCCCACACGGCGGAGACGCGGGCACGGCGGTCGCCGTGAATGAGGCAGCTTGCGACGATGGACTCGTCCGCGGGGTAGCTGTGCGTGAGCGGGCGCGCGAGGGTGAGCTCGCCGGTGATCTGCGCGTCGGTGATCTGGCGCAGGTCGGCCACCGTGTGGCGGACGGTGATGGGCATAGTGATGCCGGTGGCGTCGGTGATGGTGACGGTGCCGAGCTCGCGGTCGAGCGTGTAGTTTGCAGCCACGGTGTCGCCGTCGGCGTCGAGCACGCGGACCCACGCCAGGCGGGCCCGGCCGCAGTTGATGACGCCGCCGCTAGTGACGGTCTGCGGCGCGGTCTCGGCGGTGTGCATGACCAGGGCGAGGTCGCCGGGGCGGTAGATGGGCACCCGGCCGTCTGCGGGCAGGCGCACGGCGTCGATGCCGAGGATGTCGGCGTCGAGGGGGAGGTAGCGGTAGCTGACGGCGTTATACCTGACGGAATCGGCTTCGACCGGGCGCGGGGTCGTGATCGCGCCGGCGGCATGCGTGCCGAACTGTACGCGCGCGACGCCCATCTCGTAGTTGACGGTCCCGAGCATGTACGCGCCGGAGATCACGCCGTCCGCGTCTGAGGTGCCGGAGATTTGCTCGGCCGCGCCGAAATTGGCGCCCGAGGTGGTCGCGGTGATGCTGAGGGACTGCGGCTTGATCGGCGACGCCTCGGTGCGGAATACGGCCTCGGTCGCCGTCCAGTCGCCGAACCGGCCCAGGGCGGAGATGATCGTCGGCGCGCCGGTTGCGCCCGGGGGCGCCCAGGTGATGCGCACGTCGAGGGTGGCGTAATTGACAGTGCCCGCTTCGATGCCGCCAGGGTTGCTCGGGGTGATGTCGGTGTAGAGCTTGCCGGCGCGGTCGAGGTAGGTCTTGCCGCCGTAGGTGAGCTCGAGCGAGCCCGGGATCAGTGTCGGCGCGGCGGGAGCGAGATCCACGCGCACGCGGGGCGAGCTGTCGGCGGGCACCGACAGCGACGCCGAGCCGGGGGAGGTGACCGTCGTCGAGCCGGCTACGGCGGTATCCCACAGCACGTGCAGCGGCACGCTGACCTGATTGGTCTGGACCCACTGCCAGAGACCTCCGACAGTCGCCTGTTGCCACCGCCACCAGCGGACAGTGGCCGTGGTGGTCGTGATGGTGACCGCGCCTGTCGCGTAGTCGATCGTCCCGTGCGCACCGACGCCGAGGTCGAGCCCGGCGCCCTCGGAGGTGGTCCAGTACATCGTGCTGCCGCCGGCGCTGGGGCCGGCGTTGTATGCCTGCACGAGATTGCCGTCGGCGTTGAGGTCGGTCAGCGTCATCCGCGCGCCGGAAACAGGGTCCGTCACCCGGACCTGAACCGTGCGCGGACGCACGGCGTGACCGAAGCTGTGCGTATAGGTCGTAGGGCCGGGGTTCGTTGCCGGAGATTCTGCCGCCGCGCGGCTATACGAGACGGTGATGGTCGAGTCGATATCGGCGGCGATTGCGTTGATTTCGATCCGGGGCGTCGTGTAGTCGACCGTCCCGGTCATACCGTTTCCGCTGATCACGCCGGCGGCGGCGTCCGTGGCGGTCACCACGCTACCGGGCGTTTCGCCAGCGCGAGGCGTGCGCCACGTGACGGTGATACTGCCCGGCACGAGGGGGCCAACAAGCGCGGGCGGCTCGAAGATGACTTTTGCGGCCGTGGGTGTTTCGGGGATGAGCGAGACGTAGTGCGCGGGGGACGCCCACGTGAATATGACCGCGCTCCCGACGTCGGGCAGCGCGCCGAGGGTGACGACGAGCGAGCCCGTGGTGTAGTTGATCGTGCCACCCCCGATGGCGGGGTCCGAGCCGCTGAGGGTGCCGCTGCCGTTGTCGGTGAGGTCGTACCAGTTTCCATTCGCGCGGTACGCGACATTGACCGCGCCGGGGCCGGGAAGCGGATTGAGGGCGCGCACGTAGTTGTACGCACGGCTTTCTGCCGTGACGTCGATCCCGTCTGTGTGGGCCTGCTGCGCGATCTCGACCTGGCGCGAGCCGGCAGTGAGCGTGAGCGTGGCGGTGGGGACCAGGATGCGGTTGGCCAGCGGGCTTTCGGTCTGCGACGAGGGGACCAGCGCGGCGAACATGCTTGCGGCGCGCACGGTGGTGTCGCCGATCGAGGCGGCAGCGGTGAGGCGCTGTGCGCCGTAGTAGCTCGCGGCATCAGCTACGGTGGTGTCGCGGATGCGGGTCTTCCCGCTGTAGGTGTAGCCGCTGTCGAGACGCGAGGCGACGTGGCCGGGGAAATCATAGCGCAGGGCGTCGGAGAGCGAGAGCGAGACGATCCAGCGCGTGTAGGTTTGGTCGCTGCCATCGGAGAGCGTGCCATCGACGAGCACGGCTTCGGTGACCGTTACGTCGGTGACGCGGATGTACTGCTCTTTCTCTCCAGCGAGGCCCTCGTTGAGCACGAGGCAGAGCGTTTTGCCGACAGGCGGCAGCGCGGAGCCGACACGCTGGATGACGCTGATCTGGCGCATGCCGGCGATGTGGTTCTCGAGCAGGTAGCCGCCCCAGGTGGGGCCTTTGTAGAGGTAGCCCGCGACGCGGTCGGCGGCCTCGGCGCGGGTGTCGAAGGGGTCGCCGTGGGAGAACAGGGTGTAGCTGAGCGCATCATCGGTGGGCAGCGCGGTGACGACCGTCTTGGCGCCACCGAAGAGGTCGCGGTCGAGGGTGCGGACGGCGAGGAAAATCTTGCGCAGGCTGAATCGGCCGTAGGCACGGTCGAGGTCGGAGACGTCCTCGAAGATGTTGTTCATCTGCCCGTCGACGATGACGCTGCCGGTGGCGGCGCCGCCGCCTTCGGGCACGTCGTCCATGACCTGCGACGCGACGAAGACGATGTTTTGTTCCTGGATGGGCATGGGGTCAGATCTCGATGAGGCGGAGGGTGACGACGTAGGGCCAGTCGGCGGGCGGGACTTCGCGGTCCCACACCTGGCGGGCGCTGATCGGTTCTTCGCCGGGGCGGAAGGCGACGGTGAAGCTGCGGCCGTCGGCGAGCGTGAGCGTGTAAGTGGCGCCGGCGACGGCGGCCTTGGCGCGCAGGGTGATGAGCTTGTCGCGCGTCATGCCAGACCAGCCGCGGTCGTCGGACGCGGCCAGGGTGATGGGGCGGCCCGCCAGGCGGGTGCCGGCGTCGATGACGAGGGCGCCGGTGATGCTGTATTCCTGCGCGGACAGGGCGGGCGACCAGTCGAATTCGTCTTGCCAGATCATGCCGGCGGGGAGCGCGAGGCCGTCGAATGTGTGGGTGGTCATGGGTCAGGCTCTCAGGGCGTCGGATTCGAGCTGCTTGAGGAGGTTGACGAGGGCGTCGGCGTCTTCGCGGCTGGCGGTGTTGACGGTGGTCGTGCGGCCGGCGCCGATGCCGACGGAGACGCGGTGGGTGACGACCTCCTCGCGGGACTTTTGCTCGACGATGCGGGGGGCGTTGGACTGGTAGCGGCCGGAGGTGCGCTCCTGCTCGATCTGCATCTGGTCGAGCTGGTCATTGACGTTCTGCCAATATTCGGCGTAGTCGGCCATCCCGAACGAAGCGACGCGCATTCCCTGCCGGCGGGCGCGGTTGCTGTATTGCTCCTCGAACTGCTTGCGCAGTTCGAGCCCGCCGAGCTGCTCGGCGCGGTTGAGGATGGCGAGCACCGGCGACGATGCGCTGCCTTCGTAGCTCTGGCGCTGCGGGCCTTGCGCCAGGTTGGGGCCGATGCGGCCGAACGAATCGGCGGCCTCTTTTGCTGCGGTCGCCATCTGCGTGTAGGAGCCCGCTGCGCGGGTTGCGGACTCGGCGGCTTTGTCGGTGGCCGTGGCGGCCTCGGTCATTGCCTTGACCACGGCTTTGCCGCTGGCGTCGACTTCGATCCTGAGACCCCGCATCGCGGCTTCGGCCTGCAGGGTGGCAGAGGCGACGCCGTTGTTCGCAGCGATGGCCTTCTCGGCGTATGCCGCGAATGCGCGCTGCAGGTCGGCCGCGGTGGCGGTGCCGCTGTGGCGGATGGTGTTGTAGTCGGCAAGCGCGTTGTCGGCGATGCGCTTGAGCTCGGCGGTGCTGGTGACGCCCAAGCGCTGGAATGCCTCGGCGACGTGCTCGGCGCTGTTGGCCAGCGTGGAGACGTCCTGCGCAGCGCCGCGCGCGGCGGCACCGGCGGCGCTGATGTTGCCGGCGGCGCTTGCGGCCTGCGCGCCGGCCTGCGCGACCTTGCCGCCCATGACGACTGCGCCATCGCCCAGGGCCGCGACCTGGTCGGCGGTGAGGCCGGCTTGGGTCTCTACCGCCTCGAGCGCCGTCGTAGCCTGAGCCGCTGCCGCCGCGGCGCCGGTACCGACGCCATCCCAGGCCTCGCGCACGCGCAGGGCATCGGCGGTGGCGCGATCGAAGGCGGCGCTGCTCTGCTGGGCGAAAGCCTCGGACGTCGCCCACAGCCCCCCCGCCGCGATGCGGATCTCATCGGCCGCGGCGGCGAAGCTCGCCGACAAGCCGCCGAAGGTGATCTTCGCGAAGGCCTCGGCGATCCAGGCCGCGACCGAGACAATGTTGCTGCCCGCCCCCGCGAACGCCTCGCTGACCTTGAAGATCGCCGCCAAGATCGTATTCAGGCTGGTCGACATGACCCCGAAGGCGATCGTGGCATTGCGTGCCACCTCGCCGGACTTTGTGCCGAGCGCGTCGAACAGCTCGCCCGCCCGCGCGGCGAACGCTTGCATGTCGGCGGCGAGCTGCTTGAAGTCGACCTTGCTGATGAACTCCTGCACCCACCGACCGGCAGACTCGAATGCCGCCTTGATCGCGCTACCAAAAGCCTCGGCGGTGCCGTCGGTTACGAAGGCGCGCAGGCGGGCGGAGACGGCGTTGAGCTGGTCGCGCAGGACGGGCAGGACGGGCGAGCCGAGCTTGATGAGCAGCGCATCCCAGGCGCTGCCGAAGCCTTTGGCGGCGCCGTCGAGGTTGTTGCTCATGGTCTCCGCAAAGGTGCGCGCAGAGCCGGCGGACTGGTCGAGCTTGGCCTTGAGCTCGTCGAGACTGCCGATACCCTGGTTGAGGAGCGCGCGCAGAGCCGGGCCCGCTTCGGTGCCGACGGCGTTGATCGCGCGCTGGCCGGCGGGGCCGGAGGCGGCGAGCTGCCGTAGGGCTTCGTCGAAGTCGCCCGTGGTGATGCCGGCCGCGGCTAACTCTTTCCGGAAAGTGCTGGCGGGGTTGCTGAACTGCGCCAAGATGGCGTTGAGCGCGGTGCCGGCGCGGCTGGCATCGATGCCGGCGTCGGCGAACTTGCCGATGATGGCAACGGTTTGCTCGAGCGAGAGGCCGAGGGTGTTGGCGAGCGGCGCAGCGTAGGAGAGCGCACCGGCGAGCCCTTCGACCGAGGTGGACGAGGCATTGGCGCCCATGGCCAGCACGTCGGCCACCCTGCCCGCCTCGCTGAATTCCAGCCCCATGCCGTTGACGGCCTTGGTGACGTAGTCGGCCGCGGCGCCGAGCTCGACGCCGCCGGCGCTGGCGAGGTCGAGCACGGCGGGCAGCGCCTGCGCCGATTCGCTGGCGGACAAGCCGGCCTTGCTGAGCGTTTCAAGCGCGTTGGCGGCTTCGACAGCGGAGTATTTGGTCGAGGCGCCCGCCTCTTCTGCCGCGGCGCGCAGGGCCTGGAGCTCGGCGCCGGTGGCCCCGCTGGCGGCCTGCACCGCCGACATGGCGGTTTCAAAATCCCGCGCGCTGCCGATGGCGTCGCCGAAGAACTTGCCGGTGAAGTAGCCGGCAATCGCCGCGGCGATCTTGCCGGCGTGCGCCTTGAGCCCGGAGAAGACCGACGAGGCCTCATCCTTGGCGCTGATGATGATCTGGGTGACGGGGTTCTTGGCCATCGGGGGCTCAGTGGGCGGCGCGGCAGGCGTCGTGCAGGCGTCTGCATTCGGCGGCTGCGTCGATCAGGTCGAATGTCCAGAGGGCGACGGCGAGCTCGTCACCGTCGGTCGGTTGCGGCAGTTGGGGGCACGCGCGCAGGCATTCGCTCGGGCGCTGCGTGATTGGCTGCGGCGACGGCGGCGGCGTAGTCGCGCAGGCGGTCAGGAGGGAGAGCGCAATCGGGGCGAGGCGCCGCGCGAAGGGCCTGGAGCTGGCCATTTAGTCGGGCCTCACGAGATGCAGCGGCGGACGTAGCCAAGCGCTGGGCCTGCTCAAGCCGGCGCGCGGACTCGGACTCAGCGTCGAGACGTGCAGCCGTAGCAGCGGCGTGCGCCACGCGGGCCGCGTCGGCGGCGCAAGCATTGCGCTCAGTCTCCACGCCGTGGCGGTAGCCGAGCAGGCCAGCGACCAGGACAGCAACCAGGGCCAGAAAAGCGCGGTAGGGGTGCGGGACCACATTAGGCGCTCCCGAGGTAGGCCATGGCGGCGGCGTAGAGCTTGAGGCGGTCATCGAGGCCGGTCAGCCCGCCGTTGACCTTCCGCGTGACGGCGGCGAGGTCGCCGGTGTCGGCGAGGGCGTTGCAGCCGTGGCGGTGCCACCACTCGGCGGCGCTGAGGGCTGCGGTGTAGGGCTGTTCGAGTTGCTCGGGGCGCTCGAGGAGGTCGAGCCCCAGGGCGAGGCCGGAGGCGGCGTAGTTGGAACGGCCGGTGATCTGGATCAGGCCACGGCCGCGGTAGCGCCAGCCGTCGCCGCTCCTTGCGCTTCCGTTGCCCAGCCGGCCGGCGTAGGTAAGGTTTGCGATGTCTTCTTGCCTACGGGCGATTCTGATCGCCGTGGCGTTCGGGGCTCCGGTCATGTCAGCGTAGCGCGATGGCCACGTCTGCGCGAGACCCTGCGCCGAGTAGTTGAGGTTTTCGACCGTCTTCGTGAGCCGGGCCGACTCGTGCGCGATCGTCGCGAGCCACGCGGCAATGCGGCGGGGCGAGGCGTCGATCTGGTAGCGATGGGCGGCGATGGCGAGCAGCGGCGCGTATTGCACGGCCAAGGCGTGGCGCACGCCGAGCGCCTCGAGCAGGCCGATCGTGATGGGGCTGATGAGGCGAGGCGTACTGGTGACCATTTTGGTGGCGTTACCAAAATGGTGCGCCGCCGGATGGCTGTCGCCGCCGGCAGCGGTGGCGGGGCGCAGTAGACCGAGGCGGTTGAGGAAGGCGACGATCACAGGCGCCTCCTGTCGGCGGTGAGGAGTAGCGCGAGGCCGGCGAGGAGCGCGGCGGTGTAGAGGTCGGGGGCGGCGTGTCCGACCAGGATGCCGGCGACGTGTGCGGCACCCGCGCCGCCCAGGGCGGTCCAGGCGGCGACGATGCACAGACTGGTGTTGCGCGTCATGCGGTTGACGTGGCAGATGGATTGCCAGGCGATGACACATCCGGCGAGCAGCTCGAGCGCGAGGAGCGCGAACACGGCGGGGGTCATTGCTGGGAGCCTCCCATGATTTTGCCGACGCGGGCGAGGACGATGGAGAGCCCGCCCCATCCCAGCATGAACGCGACGGGGTAGCGCAGGAGCATCGGATCGACGCGGGCAAATTCGGGGGCGCCGGCTGCCGCGGCGAGCGAGACGGGGACGGCAGACCAGGCTGCGAGCAGCGTGCCGATGACGACTTGTAGGACCCGGGCGAGCGGACCGCCCTGCTCTGCCGTGCGCAACGCCCACAACGCCCCGACGAACCCCGGGAAAATCAGGTCGGCGGGCAGGCCGGTGGCGATGCCGGCGACCATGATGCTGCCGGCGGCAGCGGCGACTGCGGTGGTGGTGCTTGCGGGCTCGGTCATGGCGATCGGGGCGAAGGCGGCAGACTCGAGCGCCCTGCGGTGCAAGGCGCCCTGGCCTGCGGACGGGGTTACTCGGCGACCGGGGCGTCGTCGAGGTAGATGGCGGAGCCGTTGGCCGGGGTGAGGACTTCGAGCTCGAATTCCATGGTCACGTACTCTGCATCCTCGGCGATCACGGGCAGCTCGCCGGCGGGCTTGAGGATGCACAGCGGCATGTAGTAGTCGCGGTTGGTGGCGCCGGCGTTGTCGGAGACGACGCGGATGGCGCCACGCAGCTCGGATGCCTGGCCGGTCTTGATGCGCTTCCAGGTCTTGGCGGGCTTGTCGTAGCTGACCTTGATGTTGCCGGCGACGATGGCGCCGGTGTCGAGGATCTGCAGACGGCCCTTGACGAGATCGACGGCGTAGTCGGTGCCGGCGACATAGGTGATGGTGGCGCCTTCGTTGGTGACGACCAGGGCGCTGATGTTGCGATCGCCGGCCGGGTTGGCGTCGCTGCGGCCGAGCTGGTAGATGCGGCCGGGGATGACGGCGACCGTGGCACCGGCGACGGCGATGGACGTCTGGGTGACGGTTTCGACCTGGCCGGAGAGGTACTTGGCCAGGTTGTCGAAGCTGACGTTGTCGCAGGTGACGGTGGCGGTGCGGTTGACCTGGACGACGCGGGAGTCGTCTTTCTCGCGCAGGCCGGTCTGCGAGCTGAAGTGCTCGAGCTTCTCGGTTTCGATGCTGATGCTGAAGCTGGGGCAGTTGCCGAATTCCTCTTCGCCGGTGAGGGCGTCGAGCGCGTTGCGCGGGTCCCAGTACAGGCGACCGCGCGGGATCTGGTACTCGTTGCTGGTGTGGATCAGAGCCATGGCGGTCTCCTGAAGTTACGGTTGCCCGTCGTAGCGAGCGGAAGTCTTGAAGGTGAGGCTGTAGGCGACGAGGCCCTGGTCGGTGGCCTCGCGCTGCACTTGCTGCAGTTGCAGCCGCTGCCAGGCGCGCCCGCCGTGGGCGCCGGGGGCCCAGTTGTGCAGGCTGGCGACGACGGCGGCGAAGGCGGTGTCGAGCTCGGCGAACGCGGTGGCGCTGTACTGCGCGACCAGATGCACGCCCCAGGTGACGCCGACAGCGACCGCGGTGTTGCGGGCGTCGGTGATGTCGGCGCCCTCGCACTGGACTTCGACCGCCGGCATGGGGCGCCGGGTGGTCTCGGCGGCGCTGCTGCGCACCGTCCAGCCCGCGAGGGCAGGATCGGCGGCCAGGCGGGCGAGGATGGGGGATTCGAGGGCGAACATCAGGCGGCCTCGCGCAGGCGGACGACGGCCTCGCGGCCGTCGCCGATTCGGTAGGGGTCGTCACTCACGCGGTACTGCTGGCCGCGGAGGGTGAGGAGGTCTCCGGGGGCGAGCGTGGCCGAGGCGAGCGGGTAGCGGAGCTGGTAGTCGCCCACGACGGACGGCGGCGAGAGCGGATCGAGGTCCGCCGCGTCGAACAGGCCGTGGAACGCCACCCCGGCGGCCGGGGTGACCGGCTCGCCGATGGTGGCGTACATCTCGAGCAGCTCGTCCGCGGTGAACACGATCAGGCGACGGCGTTGGTGAAGAGGTAGCCGAGGTCGTTTGCGCAGATGACCTCTTTGACCGTATCCACCACCTGGATGATCTGCGCACCGTCGGAGCCGACCTTGGGGTCGAACCAGTCGCGCACGCGAAGGCCACCGCCCGATTCTGCGGTGAAGCCGAAGGTGGTGGCGTTTTCGGTGGTGCTGGTGGGCTCCTGGTAGAGCAGCGCGGCGTGCTTGCCCCAGGTGCGGGCATAGCTGGCGGTGGCGCCCTTCTTGGCGCCGTTGATGAACGCCGAGCCGACGTAGAGGTTCTGAATCTCCAGCAGCTCGATGAGCTGCTGCCGGGTGATCATGCCTTGCGCGTCGGCGCCCGCACCGGTGCCCTTGACGGCCTCGACGACCTTGGGGTGCATGCGGAGCTTGGTCCACACGGGCTGGCCGAGCACCAGCGTGTTGGCACGCATGACCATCGCGTCGAGCGCCGCCATGATGTCGTCGAGCGGGTCGCTATTGGTGTAGTCGCTCCACTGGTCGGTGCCGGACAGCGTGGCCTTGTAGCCGGTTGCGTAGTTGCCGGCGGCAAATACCGCGTTGGCGACGCGCCGCTCGCGGTCGAGGGTAATCAGCCGGGTGAGGTTCTCGGTGGCAACGGCAGTGGGGTCGATGGGCGTGCCTTCGGCCTTGCGCAGGTCGGCCAGCGGGACGGCGTCCTTGAGGCCGTAGTCCTGCGTGGAGTCGTCGACGCGGGTGGCGCCGAATTCCACTTCGTTGGCCTCGGACTTGCGTCCGAGCAGGGTGTCGGGGACGGTGAAGGACTCGTCCTTGTTGTGCTTCGTGTAGAAGAAGGCGTCGTGCGCCGGGACGCGCGGCAGGACGAGATCGGCAATCATCTCGGTGTTGCGGTACGCCAGCGCGACGGCGGTGAGCGTCGGATTCAGCGGGAACGGGGCTTGCGTGGCCATGTTGTTCAATCCTTTGTCTGCGTGAAGGAGTCGTCAGCCCTGGAAGGACCCCGGCTGCACTGCGATGGGAATGATTTCGCCCGCATTGGTGGCGCTGGCCATGGCCACGCCGATGACGCGAACGTTGGCGCCAGCGGCTGCGGTGGCTGCGATGACGCGACCCGAGGAATCGGCACTGAGCAACGCGCCGCGGGTGACGCCTGCACCGACTTCGGCCTCGGCGAGGCCGTCGAGGACGACGTCGACGCGGTGGCCAGCGGTCGACTGGCCGAGGTTGTCGGCCACACCGACCAGGGCGTCGGCCGCGGCGGCGGCCTGGATGACCTGGCCGTCGGCGGTGCCGAACTTGACGACGCGATACGGGAGCACGGCCGCCTCGGCGACCATCGACTTGACGAGACCCGGGTTAGCCATGAGTGGCCTCCTGTTTCAGTTGGGCGATCGCTTGCGCGACGGTGATGGAACGGCCTGCAGCGGCGGCCGAGGCGACGCGGACGCGGGCCTGGTCGGCGAGGTTCTGGGCACTGGGGGCAGTGGCAGGCGGTGCGGCGGTGAGATCGTTGTCGGCCACGAAGGCGACCGGCGCCGGTGCGTCGGCGGCGAGCTGGGCGAGCATGGCGCCGCCTTTTTCCCGCTCGGCGGCGAGGATGCGGACGGCGGCTTCGGGGCCGGTGGTCTTGCCGTCGAACTTCATGTCGGCGATGAGGGCCTCGTGGCCCGGGAGGGCCTGGGCTTCGACGGCGCGGATACGGGCGCGCTCGGCGTCGGCGCCGGCCTGCAGGCCTTCCGCCCTGCCCTCTTCGCGGGCGCGATCGAGGTCGGACTGGCTGAAGGCGACGGCGGCCGTGGGCGCGGCGGTGGCTGCGGGCTCGGTGACGCCCGCCGGGTCGGGTTGAATACCCATTGCGTGTGCTCCTGTGCGGTTGGCGGTGTTGCGGGCGGGGAGCCCGATGAGCTTGCTCGGACGCATGGCGGCGAGCTGAGCAATCAGTGAGTCGGTGGTGGCGACGCCATCGGCCAGGCCGGCGGCAACGGCTTGCGCGCCGCGGAAGGTGCGGGCCTGAGTGGCGATGACGGCATCCCGGCTGAGCCCGCGCTGCGCGACGACGGCGGCGACAAATTCGCCGTAGAGGGCGTCGATCTCTTCCTGATAGTCGGCCCGGACTGCGGTGGGCAGGGGTTCGTAGGGGTTGCCGTCGATCTTGTGGTCGCCGGCATAGATGTGGGTGACGCGGATGCCGTCGCGAGCCAGGGCGCTGGAAAAATCGACGTGGCGCATGACGACGCCGATGGAGCCGGCGAAGCCGGTGCCGGTGACGTAGAGGCGATCGGCAGCGCTGCCGCCGAGGTATGCGGCACTGGCGGCCATGCCGTCGGCGACCGCCCACATGGGCTTACGGCCGCGCATGGCGCGCAGGCGGTCGGCGTACTCGAACGCACCCTGCACTTCCCCGCCCGGGCTGTCGTACACCTGGAGTACGGCGTGGACGTCCGGGTCGTCCATGGCCGCCTCGGCCGCTGCAGAGAGGGTGTTGTAGCCGAGCAGACGTGTGGACATGCCCTCCATGCGGGTGCGATGCACAAGGGCTCCGTTGATCCCAAGTACCGCCACGCCGTCGACAATTCCGTAGGGTCGGCCGTCGTCCTCGGCGTTGCTGGCGCGGCGCGTGGAGAACAGATCGGGGGCACCGGCCAACATTGTGGGGTCGTGATCGAGCTCGCCCGCAGTGAGACCGAGCAGCCGCTCGCCCAGGCCGGCGATGATCGCGTCAAGCTTGGCGGGATGGATGAGCAGCGGGGTGTTGAAGATGCGCGCTGCGAGGTGCGGATACTGTCTCATGCCGCACACTTTGCCCGGGCCTGCGCCCCGGCATTAGGGGAAAGCGGGGCACGCGCGCATCTGGAAAAACAGAGCCCGGCACTCAGCCGGGCTCTGTCTGCCGAGACATCTCGGCGCCCGGAACCTGCCGGGTCAGGCGCGCCCAAGCAAGGGGCGCGCGAGGGGGGATTAGGCGCCCAACTCTATGTTATGTGTCTGCGCCATCGCGGCATCAATCGCCTCGTCCAGTGACGGGCCGGTTCCAAGCTTTTCCCACTCCCGGTCATTCACAGGGCCGGTCACGCGGAACACCTCAAACTCCAGCCCTTCCTCTTCGTAGCGAACCCCATACTCGACATCCCGGTTCGCTTTCAGCCAGCGGTAATGTTCGGCGTCCTTACGCTGCTGCTCCATCGCGTCGGCCGCTTCAACATGGCCTTTCTTCTGGCCCAAGACGGCGCGAATCAAGTCGCGCATCAAGTCCGTTTGCCTGGCGCAGCAAGCCTCAAGCCCCTGCGGCGTGGCGCAGCCCATCCAAGACAGCGCCAGTCTCAGGCGCTCCACTTCGTCGCAAGTCAGTTCATCCATGTCGGTCCTCTCCCACATAACATTGCGGTCAACCAGACCGCCGAAAACTGTCCTTGGTGGTTCTCAGTCGCCTAGCGCGGCGGCTGGTTACCTCCAGCGTTATGTTTCACTTCCTGGCTACCCACCGCGCGAGGAGCGGTGTTATCCGGCAAAGGCTGCGATGCGCTCGCCGAGCACTGCCGAATATCCATCCATGAACCGCGCTTGATTGCGCAGGCGGGAGCGCTCTGCTTCCGACAGGCCGGCGAAAATCGGCGTCTGGAAGAACGCCAGCAGTTTCCCCAGCTTCTCGTCCAGGTCGGCCTTCTCGGTAATCACGCGCTGCTGATGCGGCTGCAGCCCTTCGGCCGGCTCGTCGGCGGTGACGTGCTCAAACATCTGCCGGGTCTGATCAGCCGTCAGCAGGTTCGTACCAGTCGGCCAGTGCGGTGAACTGGGTGCGATGTGGCCCGGGTTGCATGTCACGCCCGCGTCAGGTCCGAAATCCCCCGGCAGCTTCCACGCGAGGAAGCGATCCACCATCTTGTCGATATTGCTCATGTCCTTCTCCATAGAAATTGCCGGATAACCCGGCGTGCAAGGGCGCGAGGGGGATTAGAACGTCGGCAGGCTGGCGTTTGGCAATACGCTGTTGCGCGCGTAGATCGCCCCGCCGTTGCTGACGTAGGCGGCCTGCACATCCCCAGACGAGTAGCACATATCGAGCCACATTTCCGCTGTGCCGGACGACAAGAAGGTCGTGCGCTGCGTCGCAGCGCTCGGACCTACAGCGCGCGAGCCGATTGCGCCGCAGCCGATGTTCCAGGATTTTGCGGTGTCGATGTCTGCAAACGCCGGGCCGTGCCCACCGCGCCCCGTCGTGCGCACGCGCAACCCACGGGCGTCGCCGTGCATCGTACTGATGTTGTCGTTGTCGAGTCCGTCGCTCGGGTCGCCGTTGCCCCACCCCGCGCAGTCGATCTCCACCATTTTGGGCGACGTGACAGCGGCCGACACTTGATGGTTGTACCCGTCTGCCATGTTGCCGTATGCACGGCACCCCTTGAGAATCGTCAGCCCGACTCCGCGCAGGCTGATGCCGTTTGTGGTGGAAAATCCGAACTTGCAGTCGTCAAATACCAGCACGGTTTCTGCCGTTACGCCCGTCGATAGCGTCAAAAACGCGCCGTCTGCGCCGCCCCGAAATTCGACCCCTTTAACCGCTGCGCGCTTTGCGCTGTTCCAGTAGCCGGCGTTCTGGTTGATGAGCACATGGACATCGGTGTCGATCGCTCGGCCATCGTGCAGATGCAGATAGACCGTAGAGCCGCTGACAAATACGCTGTGCGGCGTGGCCTCGCACGCTGCCTGCGATTCCACCGCCTGGAATCTGACAGGAACCCCCTCATCGTCCAGGTAGGTCCAGTCGAGAGCGCGCGCGAACACGCTGCGCGACGCCGTATAGGTCTCGGTTTCAGCGCCGGTTTCGGTCCACGAGCCAGTCCAGCGCGTCGAGCTGATTACAGGCCCGCCGACAGCAACCACGTTGATGTGATATGCCGGGGTCGCAGCGGACGCCCAGCCGTTGTTGTAGTCGTACTCGCCGGCCTCGACGTTGATCTGCGTGTAGTCGGCGGCAACGGTTTGCAGCGCTTTTTTGAGGGACTTGTAGGGGTTGCCGATAGACCCGTCGCCGGTCGTGTCGTTGCCGCGCGCGATAGAGCACCAGATCTCCGCCAGCACAGGGTTGCGCCACTTGTCCCACTCGTAGTCGGTGCGCACGTCCGCGCCTGCGAGATACACCGACACCGGAGGCGGCCAATCAAAACCGGATGGGCGCGGGATCACGTCCGACATGAGGTTTTGCAGGATTCTATTCCCCCCACCCGGGCCCGTCGTGGCTCGCACGAGCTCGCCGCCCTCGGCGGACTCGATCGGCAGGGCTGAACCACTTTCGATCAGGAGGTTGAGTTGCGACTGGGAGTAGCCGGTGACGACGGAGCCCTCTTCGAAACTGCCGAAGGGGACAGTGACACTGCGGCGCATGATCACGGAGTTGGGCATGGCGACTGGTCCTTAATTGATGGCAGACTGATACGCGGCGGCGTAGGCGGCGGCAATGGCGGTGGGTTGGAGCGATGAGGCCTGCGCGAGGCCTTCGGCGGGCTCGACCTGGTTGGGCTGGCCAGGCGTGACGACCGTAGGTCCGAGGCCCGCACTGCGGCGCATGGCCTCTTCCCTTCCCCGCTGGCGCACCTTTGCGGTCCAGTCGCCGCCGTCATGCAGAATGGACTCCTGCGACAGGGTGCTGATGGTGAGCTCGGTGCGTTCGCGGGCGGCGAGCGCCTCTTTCAGGGGATCCAGGGAGCCCGGACCGTCGCCGACCCACGATGCGCGGCACCAGGCGCGTCGGATTGCGGCGTCGGCAAAGAAGCCGGGGGCGATGACGCGGCCGCGCGCGACGGCTTCTTCAAGCCAGGTCTCGTAGATGGGCTGGCAGAAGTAGGTTGCAACCCAGTCACGACGCGCGCGGAAGAACTTCCATGCATCGTTCATGGCAGCCTTGGCCGCGCTGTAGCTGGACTGGTAGTGCTTGACGAGGATCTCGTAGGGGATCTCGAGCAGCAGGCCGATTTGCCGGATGATGGCGGCGACAAAGGGGTCGAACTGGGCGTTGGGGCGCCCGGGGTTTGCGGTGTCGATCTTCTCGTTCGGGTTGAGTTCGACGACGAGGCCGTTGCCGAGGTTGGTGCCGAGGGTGGCGCTGGCAGCTGCGGTAGTGCCTGCACCCGCGGCGGTCTGGGCCGAGGGCATGAGCGTAGCGGGCGATTCGGACTGGATGAAGACGGTGAACATGCCGCTGACGACGGCGGCCATGAGCTCGGCTTCGGTGTAGCGCTCGAGCTGCTTGAGCGGCTCGATGACCGGGGCGAGGAAGGGGACGCCCCGCGTTTGCCCGGGGCGGCGACGTTCGAACAGGTGCAGGACGTTGCGGCGGCCCGTGCGGCTGCCGAACGCATCTACTGCGCTCCAGGTGATGCCCTGGCGACGCCCGCGGCGGGAGGGGTGGGCGCTGGCGAAGTGGTAGCGGATGGGCGCGCCGAGCGCATCGAGTTCGACGCCCTGGACGAGGCCGGCGGAATCGGGCGTCCAGTTCGGGTTGCAGACGTAGTCTGCTTCGAACAACTGGATGGCCAGGGCGATCGGGGTCCGCTTGCGCGGTACAGACGCCTGGATGGCGAAGCAGTCACCGGAGGTGAGTGCGGTACGAAAGGCGAGCGATTGCAGTCCGTAAAAATTGAGCGCGCGCGTGGCGTCGCAGTCGGTGGATTCAGCCCATAGCAGGAATTCGCGCAGGGTGCTGTCCTGCCATGCCGCGGCCTGATCCTCGGTCAGGCCGAGGGCCTGATGGTCGATTTGCGGCTGCACCGACAGGCCGGTGCCGACCGTGTTGGTGACGGTGGTGTTGATAGCGCCGCCGGCTACGGGCGCGTTGCGGTCGAGGTCGCGGACGCGGGCGCGCAGGGTGGGTAGGTCGGCGATGGTGTCGTCGTCGGCGGAACCTGGTAGGGGGTTCCAGCCGGCGAGGCTGCGGCGGCTGGAGCTTGCGCCGTTGTAGCCGGTGGCGATCATGGCGTGACCGACGCGGGCTTGCAGGCGCTGAGCGGCGCGGACGGGGGCGAAGTGCTCGATGACGCGGTCGAGCAGGGTCCAGCGGACATCAATCTTGCCGCGGCCGAGGTTGACGGTGCGGGCCATGTCAGCCTCCCGGGGTAAGGCCGAAGATGCGCGGGCCCCGTGGGGCGCCGGACTTGGCGCGCTCGACTTCGGCGCTCCAGTGCTGGATGCCGGCGCGGATGGAGTCGAGGTCGGCGCGACGCAGGGTGCGGTCGCCGAGGCGGGTTTCTTGGCCCAGTAGCACTGCGGTCTCTGCGTCGAGGTATCGCTGGAGCTGCTGCTGAGCGGTGGCAAGGTCGATGGCCATGGCAGAGGGAGGTATTTGACCGTGCCAAGGCTATGCGCAGCCGTGCCCCGCGAACAGGGGAAGCCGGGGCAGCGACGTTACGCGGATTGCTTGATCCTGTGCACGGTGCCCTTGCCCACGCAGAATTGCATGCAGACGTCGCGCTCGGTGCGGCCTGCGGCGAGGGCCGCACGAATGGCGGCGTCACGCTCGGAAATGTCGGTCCAGCGGGCGCGGGCGATGTAGGGCTCGTCGCCGCCGTATTCTCGCCGGATCTGTTCTTCAATTTCGCGGGCGGCCTGCTCTTCGAGACCCCCGAGGCTTGCGGCGACGATCTCAATGAATCGCATCACGACATCATTTTCTGCGGCTCGACTCATGCAATGGCTCCACGGATTCGGCGACCACGCGGGGCGGTCTGGATGGCGGCGAATGGGATGTCGGGTTGCGGTATGGGCGCGCCGCGGGCGTCCTCTTCAACCTGGTCGGCAGGGGGATCGACCTCGGGCGCGTCGCTCAGGTCGATGACGTCGCCGAGCGGGGCGAGCGGCTCGACGTCGCTGGGGTGGTGGTCGAACAGGTCGGCGGTGGGCGGGCAGACGGCCGCCTGCTGGCGGTCCCACATGGCGTCGGTGTAGCGGTGCAGGTCCATGCGGTGCGCGGCAAACAGGGCATAGACGGTGCAGTCGAGGACTTCGACGCGAACGCCGGCGGCCTTGGGTACCCAGCGGTGCACGGTGCCGCGGGCGCTGGTCTGCTCGACACGGTGCTCGTTGGTGAGCTGCGCGTAGAAGACGTTCGGCAGCTCGCGAGAGAAATGGACATAGCCGGGGCCGGGCTGGGCGACCTTGAGGCGGGCGTAAAGGAGGTCTTTCGCCGTGTCGGTACCTACGCGCCAGAGGCGCACGCCACGCTTGATCACGGTGCCGGCGGCGTTGATGTCGACGAGGCTGGAGCCGGCGACGATGGGCTGACCATCGCGCGGCTCGCCGCGAATGGCGAACACGCGGCGATGGTCGCGCGCGGCGGCGAACTGGTAGACGAAGTGGGTGAAGTGCCCGCCAGAGTCGATCGCGACGGCGTCGATCGCCAGGCGCTGGCCGCCCTCGTGGGGAAAGCGGGTGCAGAGGTAGGCGTCGAGCCGAGCCCAGTCGGCGGCGTCTGCAGGATTGGCGCGCAACACGACGTAGTCGATCGGCCACATTTCGAAGCCGCGGCCGATGGCCCAGACGACGACCTCAAAGCGGTTGTCTTGCACGTCGACACCGGCCACCAGGACGAGACCGCCTATCGGGACCTTGCGCAGCGGATACGACTCGGCGCGTGCCTGGAGCTCATGCCCGTCAGCGCGATCGCCGGCCTGCTCCCAAACGTCGCCCTTGGTCTCATTCACGAAGCCCTGCATGGGGCCTGGGTCGCCGGCCTTGAGCTTGCCGTGCGCCTCGAGGAACTCGCGGACAATGTCCGACCAGTCGCGCTGGGGGCTGTAGGCGGTCCAGACGTGTGCACCGACGTGCGCGGGCGGCTGGCAGGGCTGGCCGGTGCCGTCGCGCCAGATGCGGTCGCGGCCGTAGCGGTAGCGGCCCTGGAGGTCAATCCATTCGCCGGTGCGCCACAGGCGCATGTAGTCGGCCTGGCGGATGCGACCGTCGCAGTGCGGGCAGACGTGCCACACGTCGGCGGGGTTGGCCGGGTCCCACTTGAACCCATGGCGTACCTTCTTGCCGCCCCACTCGAGCGGATGCTCGCGGCCGCAGTGCGGGCAGGCAATGTGATAGGCCATCTGCGCGCCGGCCTGGCTGTAGCGATAGTCGGTGTGCGACAGGCCCTTGATGCGCGGGGTGGAGCCGGCGACGAGCTTCGGGAAGGGCGCGCCTTCCAGTCGGCCGCGCGCGAGCGTGACCGGGTCGGAGGACTTCTCGATCTGCTGATCGAATCCGTCGAGCTCGTCGAGCAGGACTACGGCCACCGTGATCCGGCGATACGCGCGCGCGGCCTTGCCGCCGAGCAGGTGCCACACCGAGCCGACGAACTGCTTGAGCTTGAGTGTGTCCTCGGTGGTGCTGTGTAGCTTGACGCCCTCGAATGCCTGGACGTCGCGCAGCATGGGGTCGACCTCGGACTTTACAAAGCTGTCCCGATCGTCATCGGTCGGCTGCCACAACGCGAGCTTGCGGCGGCGGTGGCAGGCGTTGTAGGCCATGAACGCGCTGAGCATCTTCGTGTAGCCGACGCGCTTCGACTTCTTGATAGACAGCTCGCTGATGCGATCGTCCGACATCCAATCCATGATGCCGAGCTGGAAGGGGTAGGCTTCCCATCCACCCTGCGTGTGCGAGCTCTCCGCCGACAGGTAGAAGTGCTCGTCAGCCCACTCCGACAGCCACTGCGGCGGCTCGGCGCGCATCGGCTCCATGCCACGCTTGAGCGCAGCACGGACGGCGGCCCAGGTGATCGCCGGGACGGTCGGAGCGGTGGCCACGATCATGCAACCGCCTCTTCAAGCTCGCCGCCGTCGTCGGCATCCTCGGCCGGGGCTCTGCGGAGCATGGATTCAGACGCAGCGCGAACCCACTCGTTACGGGCCGAGGCGATCACGGCGGCGATCGCCTCATGCGCCTCGATCGGCAGCTCGGGCACCTCTTTCCGCAGGCGCGCCGGCAACGCCTCGAGGCGCTCGACCACGGCGGCGCAGGCGTCCGACAGAACCTGCGTGAGCAATTCGACGGGCGCGTATTCGCGCCTGGCAACGGCGTTCTTGATCGCCACCGCCTCACGCTGCTCGCGCGCCAGCGCCGCGCGCTCCTGCACCAGGTCTAGCCCGCCTCCCACTGCAGACGCGCGCCCAGCCGCGATTTCTCGCAGATGCCCACAGTAGGCGTACAGCCACTCGCCAGCGCTCAGCCCGTTCTTGAGCACGCCGCGCGTGACGAGATCAGATACTGCCGGCTGAGAAATTCCGACCAGCGCGCCGAAGTCTGATTGTCTAATTTGTTCTGCAAGAACAATCACATAACCCCCTATAGCAGGTTGCTGAACAGTCCGAGACCGGGGTGCGCATTACCCTTGCGCGGCAGTGTCTGGAAGGACCCGCGCCGCATCACGACGCCACCCCGATAGCTCGAAGCCTGCGCAACAACGCCTTGTCGAATGCGTCTGGCACATACTCATCGCCCAGCTTTTGCAGGTCGATATACCGCTTGTATTGACCAGACCGAACGAAGAGGAACACGGGCGCGACATCAACACCATGGATGCCGCGCTTAGCCCAGATCCCGGGCGCCAGGTGCTGATCGAATCGAGCGTTGAGCCAGCGGCCCGCGGAGCCGCCGACGGGCACCGCGAAATAGACGACGCCGTTGATCGTCCGATAGCGCGACGCGCCCTTGCGCTTATCCAATCGACCTCCCCTCACCTTCTCTCGGCGCGCCCGCGTCTTGTCGGTCATGTTGGCCGAGTAGCCCTGCTCCCCGAATCCCTTGAAGTACGCAATGATCTGCGTCACAAACCCAGACGACACGTTGCCGTAGGCATTGAGGGTGATCGCCCAACTGTTCTTCGCTGGGACGCACTGGTAATCCCCCCGCAAGAAATTGAGGCGGCGCATCGCACCTTCGAGCCCCTTGTAGTTGCGTTGCCCGCCTTCGAAGAGGTGACCCAACGTATCGACGTGGCTCTTGCCCTGCTTATTCACGAATTTGTCGGACACGCCGACGAACGCTCGCAGGTTCTCGTCCGTGGCCTTCTCGAGCACATACACCGCCTTCTTCGCATACGGGGTCGGCCGATCCAGAACGTTGTCCATATGCGCCTGGACGTGCTTGCGAAAACCGAATGCCGTGTCGTTGATCGCGCCCTTTGCTGCGCGCTGAACATCGTCCGCGGCTTTCTTCAGAGTTCGCTGCAACTCTCTGGTATCGAACTCGACCTTGACTCTTGCCACCATCACCCTGCCCTCCTATTCCAGTGCGCATCCGACAAGCGCTGCTCGGCATCGAACGACAGCACCGGCACTACCCCATGCAGCACGACCGGCGCCGGCATTGCCTTCGAGAGCGCTCGCCAGAACGCAAACACATCGCCCAGGCGCTACGCACGGCTCACGCCATAGGCGTCCGGGTCGTCGGTGATGCTCAGGTATTCCCGCAGCCCTTCTCGGGCCGCGGCGATCGTGTCCGGCGTCTCCTCGCCCTGCTCGACCCAGCGCGCACTTACCCGCGCGAAGTCACGCGAGAACTGGCGGAAGGCCTGCTCGAGGTCGGCGGGGATGGCGACCGCGATCGACATGATCAGAACTCGACCTCGACGTCACCCGCCTGGCGCTCTCGCGCATCGGGGCGCGGCACTGGCCAGCGCGGCTTGCGCAGCACTTGCGCTTCCGGCTCGAGGCCGAGGGCCTCATACGCCACGCGCACCACATACGGCGGCATCGCCACGCCTTCGCGGTGGTCGGCGACGATCGCGTGCGCCCAGTCCTTACCCGGCGCAGCCCCCATGGTCTGCCACCGCTGGCGAGCCTCGGCGCACCGCTGCATGTTCTCCGCAAGCGACGCACCCGGCCGCCACACGCCACGATCGGCCAGCCAGCGCTGTGCAAACGTCTCGACCAGGCCGCGCGTCTTCATGCTGCCGCTCCGGCCTGCTGCCGCCGCAGGGCGTCCGTGATGCGCGCCTTGAACGCATCCATCTCCTCGCCCGGCCGCGCACCCGCAATGCCCAGCTCGCGCGCCTTGGCTTCCATCGCGCCCACCGACAGCCACCACGCATCCGCCTTGGGCTTCGGCGGCTTCAGGACGGACTGCAGGCAGGCGTTGAGATACCCCACGTTGATCGGCTGCAGGCTGCCTTCTGCCTCCCGCCGCTGGCGGGCCAGTACGACCGCCGCGCGCAGCTGCTCGTCACGGATGCCTTGCTCTGCCCAACCGAGCAGCGTCGGGTTCAGCGCCTGCGCCGGGATCTGCTCCTGGCGCAGCAGCACCGCCATCGACGTGGCCCGGCGTGAGAGCTGCTCTTCCGGCCGGTCGCTGCCGACCTTCTTTGCAGACCAGAAAGCGGCGATGGCACCTGCGACGCCCGCCTCGGGCTCCAATCCCGGTTCAGCTGTAGACGCCGCTTGGGGAGTAGACGGTTTACTCCGACCTCTGATGTGTGCCGGGTTCGGCTGTTTTTGCCCTGCCGGGTTCGTGTCGGGTTCGGTGTCGGGTTCCGTGCCGGGTTCCGTGCCGGGTTCGAACCACTCAGATGCGCCAGAACCCGCGCCGTTATTGGGTGCAAGCCCTGCCGGGTTCGTGTCGGGTTCGGTGTCGGGTGCCGTGCCGGGTTCGGCCGTTTTTGCCCTGCCGGGTTCATGTCGGGTTTGATTTGGACGTGCGTTCGCGACAGCCGCCAGAACGCACTTGAAAACGAGCCGCTCGCACTTGGCACGGCGCAGCAGCCCGCGGCGTACCAGCTGATCCACAGCCGTTCGGATGCCGCGCAGCGTGGGCTGGACGACCTGCTCGCCCGCGCCCTTCTCCACCGCCTCCTCGGTCCATTCGCGCAGGGCCTGGTAGCTCAGGCCCGACTTCACGCCCACCTGACCGGTGGCGATATCCATGCGCGCGCGGATTCGCAGATAAGCCTTCACCGCCACGCCCGAGCAGCGCGACAGCACATTGAGCTCTTCGGGGGTGAGGTAGATCCCGTTCACGCCGCCACCAGGTGATAGGCCATGCGGTAGCCCGTGGGATAACCCGGCACGCGGTAGCCATCGACCACGCCACGCTTCTTCAAGCGCCCGATCGCCTTGCACACCTGCACCTTGCCGAGCTCGGTGAGTGTCTCGATTTCCTTGACCTGCAGCGGGCGCGCCTCGAGCACCAGCGCATCCCACACCAACCCCTCAACACCTTGCGGGCGCTGCGGCAGCAGATCGGGCCGCTTGCGGCGCGCCAGGCGGGTCACCGCCATCTCTTCCTGGCGCAGCGTGTCGTCACGCATGGCGCGACCCCCGCTTCCCCTTTCCAGACGACTTCACGCCCGCCGCATCCAGCAGGCCGGGCAGCTGCTCGAGCAGCGACTGCACCCGCTGCAGTGCGTCGGACTGGTCGGCCATGCGGTCGCCGCAGTACTTCGCCACCAGGTAGAGGATGGGCGTGACATCGTCGAAGGCCTCGATGTACTGCTCCAGCAGATCGAGGTCGAAATGCCGCTGGCCATCGCCAGACAGCATCACGCTCAGGTTGCCCGGATAGACGAACAGCTTGCTCGCCGCACGCTTGAGGCCGTGCCGATACACCCCGGCCGCCACGCACTCCTTGAGCGAGCTGTAGCGCTCCGCCAGGCCCGGGTCCATGTCCAGTGTCAGCTGGACGTGATCTTGTTCGATAACCATGGATGCAACCTCCTATCGGCAGTTGTGCGCGGTTATCAGTGCCCGCGCTTATCGTGAAACCGTCAGACCAGCGCCTCGACCTGCGAAAAAAGTGAGCCGGCCGCAGCCAATGCCACAGCCGGCTCGAACTTCCCCGAGAGGAGGTGCAGGGAGACAGGGAAACGGGCGGCACGCCCCATGCGGATAGAATTGGAGATCTCACCCACCATGTTCATCACCACAGGAGC
>ERZ761594.96-NODE-96-length-41393-cov-10.143814_pt1 | contig 41393 bp, 35 predicted proteins | sample MGYA00511036_ERZ761594 | MGnify/ENA primary metagenome ERZ761594 (study PRJEB28899, sample SAMN03785561) | bioreactor sludge metagenome | biome: EBPR Sludge; feature: EBPR Bioreactor; material: 0.22µm filtered reactor supernatant | place: Saint Lucia: Queensland... | reverse complement strand
CGTTTTATGTAAGCCGGAGTGGCGGAACTGGCAGACGCGCACGCTTCAGGGGCGTGTTTCCTGTTTGGAAGTGCAGGTTCGATTCCTGTCTCCGGCACAAATAGGCGGAATTTGATATAATACTGAGCAATTAGCCGAGGTGTTGAAATTGGTAGACAAGCACGCTTGAGGTGCGTGTGGGTTAACCCCCGTGCAGGTTCAAGTCCTGTCCTCGGCACAAAACTATATATTGCAGTCGAGTAATTAAAATCTGATCCTAATAATGGAAGATGCTTCTGAAATATCAAAATCTCCAGAATTGTATTCTGACCAAACGGTACAAGATATTATCATTGCATCCTACGATATCTCCCAGCAAGATCCTGAAATGCAGCGAAATTTACTTCTTTGGATTGGACAACAGCATCCAGACTGGCGAATGTCCGATGAAACAAGAGATCGGTTAAACACTTCCGTTCTAGCTCAAGTAAAGCAAATGCTAGGAGGCTCTGAAGGCGAAAGCATTGCACATGCCGCAATCCCAGAGGGTCAAATCGTGAAAGATGTTCAAAGGCAAGTAAATAAACTGCAATGGATTCTTAATCAGAATCGCGATGAAGTTGATACTCAGTTTAATCAGAGTCAAGTTTTAAGCGGGCTAATTGATCGTGATTATCGATTCTTGCATCGGAAGGCAGGGCGTATATCAAGAGTGTCATCGTGATACCTCAGAAGTCACACCCATGACAGACCCCAATTTTAGCTACCTTTGTTATTACGTACTAGAGAAGAATCCGTATGTGTCTCCAACAGGCTCGCATATTTCTGAATATGACAACTTATTTAGAGAAATAAATCCAGGAGCCGAGATCCTAAGAATGCATATCGAGAGTGGTATTCATACCGAATCTAACGATAAGTTAGCTTTTGTTGTAGAAAAATATAAAGAAACTCACCCTTAGAATTCTTTGTCCTAGCTATAAAATATACCCACTTGGAAGTAACAACACTGGGACGGCTAAACTATAGATTTTTTTATGTTTATTTTTTGCACTTAACACTTGTCACATTTATGAAAAATAGTGCACAATGATTAGGTGAAAATCTTCGAAAAGTCACTCTTCAAAGCTGTATCTATGAAAACAGTTCTCGTGGTTATTTTTGCACTCGTATGTAGCCTCGGGGCAATTTACACAGGTCTTCTTTTGAACAATAAACTATCGATCGCTCATAAAGTGCAAATTGATTTGGAGGAGAAAAACAAACAATTAATGAGTGAAATTGAATCATTGAAAGCTCAAATCACATTACTTGAAAATGAGGACACCCGAAAAACGAATAAAGAAGTAACAGACAAAATTAAAGAGATGCAAAGCACCTATAAAACGGCTGTGAGTGTATACGAAGACTTAGTAGACTTGAAAGAGATTTCGAAAGATACAAAGAAATTAGATGAACTGTACGCGAGCTCTATCAGTATTCTTGCAAATGCCGATTATTCAGGTGCAACTGAAAAACTGGTCCAGTTAACCAAAGATATCGCCACTGAAAAATCCAAGATGAGTATTGCATTAGCGCCCGTTCCAGTGAATGCTCCAGTCAATAACACCCCACCAAGTGCAGGTTACAGTAGGCAATCTGTGAATAGTGATGCAGGAACATTTGTCGTGAGTATTGTGAGTGGGGATATGGGAAGCACTAAAGTAATTGTCGACACGGCAAGCGATGGTGATTGTGCAAACAATTGTCCTGTTTTACCACTTGCAACTTATGTGTCGAGAAATAACGCTTTTGCGGGTATTAATGGTTCATACTTTTGTCCAGCAAGTTATCCATCGTGTGCCGGGAAAACAAATTCCTTTGATCTGCTCGTCATGAATAAAAATAAAACGTACTTTAACTCAGCAAATAATGTGTACAGTAACAACCCTGCCGTCATTTTTAATGGAGGTTCAATGCGTTTTGTATCTGCGGCATCCCAATGGGGACGGGATACGGGAGTTGATGGAGTACTTTCAAATTACCCACTCTTAGTTGAAGGAAATAACGTGCGCTTTGGGGGAGATGATGATCCAAAAAAAGGCAGTAAGGGAAATAGAAGCTTTGTTGCAAACAAAGGAAGCACTGCTTATATTGGGGTCGTTCACAATGCAACTGTTGCTGAATCAGCTCGAGTATTAAAGGCAATGGGGATGGAAAATGCCCTAAACTTAGACAGTGGAGGTTCAACCGCTTTGTGGAGCGGCGGGTACAAGGCAGGTCCTGGCCGTGATATCCCAAATGCCATTCTGTTTGTACGAAAGTAAACTTCAATCGTATCTAGTTGAGAAACAACCGATAGTAGTGATACACTTCCGTATTCGTTCGCTCATTTAAGGAGGTCTTTATGACCGATACTACCTGGCTTTTTCCATTTTTTCGCGTGGCTTAAGCGTACCAAAGCATAGCTCAGATGCCGGACGAGCCGACTATTTTGCTCGTGATGGTTCCGTCTTCTCTGCAAAGTTATGAAGACGAAGAGCGTCGGTACATCGACAACAACATTTTTATCTCGATTGACGACAGGAAAACCTTTTACCAGGTGCGTCGTAAAAGTACTGGCGGGGTTATTTACCATATCTCCTTCAGGTACTCGATAGAGTGTATCGAAGAGCATACCCTCGGTAGTTTTCAGCTCTTGATTACGAACAACGTCGCAACAGTCATACCGAAACCTACAGGTGAGGCAGGAGACAACTTTCGGCACTTTGAAGGTAGTCAGTTTCTGAATACCAACCAGATGCTCGAAGAGATGACCTGCGTATTGATCCCAGTAGATCGCACAGTTGTGGCATTATGTTGCACCGCTGACAATGTGTTTTTCTATGTTGATCAGCCTGCAACAGCGAAGCCTTATGAAGACCTTCGCTTTTTCATGGGACGGATTGGAAACGTTCAGCCTGTGGCTGTTATTGAAGCCGGTGGCTATGGTGGTGACAAAGGGTCTTCGTTTATTGAGACCTCACGCGGTACTCTTTTCCTCCCGTCATCATTGCATGTGAACGGCTTGAAACTAAAGCCACTGTGGCTAGCCCAATCAGTCAACTACGCACAGGTGTTGCAAGGGATAGATGTACCGAGCGCTGTACCCGTACAGCGGCTTGATGCACCAACCCAAAGTGCATTAATTGAAACACTGCACATTCCTGAGTAAGGAGCACGAGTGTCAGGGCAAGCAAACCAGCTTGCCCTTTTTCTTTTCTAAAAAATGAGAAAATTGATAGTTCATGGTAGAATACGTAACACGGACGCTTAGCTCAGTTGGCTAGAGCACTTCATTTACACTGAAGGGGTCAGGGGTTCAAGTCCCTTAGCGTCCACACAACACTCTTATTTGTTTGGTAAAGACTGTTTTATTGCTGAAGCAACTTCTGAAACTGAAACGAGCGTCTCTTCGCCGCTTTGAAGATCTCTAATTTTTACTTCACTTTTTGCCAACTCATCAGGTCCAACTATTATGACAAACGGGATTCTTTTGTCGCTCGCAATTGCCAGCTGTTTTCCAAGTTTCATCGGGTCACCTGAATAAATCTCAGTTGAAATACCTGCCTTTCGTAGTTCAGCCGCTACTTTGAAGTTAGTCAGTACAATTTCTTCGTTTTGTGCGTCAAAGACAGTTACAAAAACATGTGTTTTTGGTTTTATTTCTTTCTTTAACCCAAGTTCTTCCATTACAACCAAAAGCCGCTCAAGTCCAAAAGAACTCCCCGAGGCAGGAATATCCGGTCCGCCCATTGCTTCAATTAAATTATCAAACCTTCCACCACCTGTTATAGAACCAATTCCGCCCTCTGTAATAATGGTTTCGAAGATTGGTCCTGTGTAATAGGAAAGCCCTCGTGCGAGTAGCGGATTAATTCGGTACGACTGTTTTGGAATTTCCATAGAATCAATCATCTGCAAAAGATTTTTAAGATCAGAAATAGCATCCTTCGCGTCTGCAGATGTAAAACGATTAGATAACGCCTGTAGTACTTCATCGGTGTTTTTCCCTTGCAATGAGAAGAGGAATTCAGTGGTTTCTATGTATTTTTCTCGTAATTCCTCAAGGGTCAGTCCTAACCGCTCAATCTGCCGTGATAAATATGCATCAAAAACTTCTTGAGGACTTACTTTATCCAGTTTGTCCCATGCAGTCATGATAATTGAAGCTTGTTCAGGAGTGGTAAAGCCCATCTCACGAACCATGGCATTTAATAGTTTCCTATCGTTTATTTGAATAACAAATTGATTGGTAAAACCAAGCGCCGTTAGTACTGCGTAATTTATTGCGACGATTTCTGCATCAACTCCAGGGTTGCGGGAGCCGACCGTATCAAAGTCACACTGGATAAACTGTCGCTCTCGTCCTCTCTGCGTATTGTCACCTCTAAACACCGGTCCAATCGCATATCGTCTATACGGCATTTTTATCTTTCCTTGGTTATTTGCAACAAACCGGGCAAGTGGAACAGTATGGTCGTATCGGAGTCCCACTTCATAATCAGGTGCCCAAAAAATCAGGTTCTGTGCCTCATCCCCGTATTTTCCTTTCAATGTTGATTCACGCTCAATAACAGGAGTTTCAAGCGCTTCAAATCCAAATGACTCATAGACTGATCTAATGGTTGAAATAACATGTTCACGAAACCTGAGTTCAGAACCCCAGATATCATGGGTTCCTTTTGGGGGAAGTGATGCATTATTCATATTTAATACTCTTTTGATATTGTAACCGATATTATTACAATTCACACGAAGATCTGCAGGAATAAGAGGTATTGTATCTTTTCTTTCTTAATTCCATGGGATACAAAGAAGAGTATGAATATAAAAACAATCCATGCACGACAAATTCTCGACAGCCGCGGGAATCCAACTGTTGAATGCGATGTTCGCCTCGAGGACAATAGCGTTGGGCGAGCTTCTGTTCCCTCTGGAGCGTCAACTGGCATACACGAAGCAGTTGAGCTGAGGGACAATAATCCTCAGGTGTTTCATGGTAAGGGGGTTACAAATGCCGTTCGGAATGTTCAAACTGAAATTGCAGAAGCACTTATCGGAGCAAACGCCTTGGACCAAGAGGCAATTGATCAGCGCATGATCGAGCTCGATGGCACAGAAAATAAAGGAAGGCTTGGGGCAAATGCCATTTTAGCCGTTTCTCTTGCAACACTTCGTGCTGCAGCTAACTCTGAACGAAAACCCCTGTATGAATACGTTGGTGAGATATCAGGAAAAACAGATGAACAATTCCTTATGCCTGTTCCCATGATGAATATTATTAATGGAGGGAAACACGGAGGATGGGGAGCTGACATTCAAGAATTCATGATTATTCCCAAAGGAGCTCAGTCGTTTCATCATGCAGTACAGATGGGGTCAGAAATCTTTCATTCATTAGCAACCGTGCTTGAAGAACGTGGGTACGGTACGACAGTCGGAGATGAAGGTGGATATGCCCCAGTGTTAAAGCATGGAAATAGTGAAGCGTTTGAACTGATTACAAATGCGGTGACCGCTGCAGGGTATTCACCCGGACCAGATGTTGGGTTCGGTATTGATGCCGCATCGTCAGAGTTCTTTAAAGACGGGGTTTATCACTTAAAAAGTGAGCAAAAAGAACTTTCGACAGATCAACTGTGTGAATACTGGAAATCCTTAAAGAGTACGTTTCCTCTTTATTCAATGGAGGATCCGTTTGATCAAGAAGATTGGCGCGGATGGCAACAACTTACTGCAGAGCTTGGAAACCAGATGCAAATTGTCGGTGATGATTTACTAGTAACAAACACGACGTTTCTCAAAAAAGGGATTGAAACTAAGGCCGCAAACGCAATTTTAGTGAAGGTCAATCAAATAGGAACAGTCACAGAAACGATTAACGCGGTGAAAATGGCTAAGGCAGCCGGTTGGAACGCTATCATCTCCCATAGGTCTGGTGAAACCGAAGACACTACAATTGCACATTTAGTTGTAGGGCTTGGCACCGGGCAAATTAAAACAGGGTCACTCTCACGTACCGATCGCGTTGCAAAATACAATGAACTCATGCGTATTGCAGAACAGCTGGGGAATAATGCCATCTACAAGGGTTCTGAAACATTTACATAACGAAAATTGTCTTTATGAATATTTTTTCGAAACTTCATGCAAGCTTTCTTCATGATTATTACTTCCTCAGAACAAAAAAATTATCTTTTTCTGGAAAAATCCAGTTTTTGCTTCAAAAATATGTGCGATTTGTTATAAAAAAACAAACAATTTTCTATTTTGGCAACATTCTTTCGTACGACAACCCTCACACTCCAACACTTCTTGAACTGTATCCCAATGAAGTTGAGGTAATGGCTCAATATATTCCTATGAAGAATGTAAAAAAAGTGATGGACATTGGCGCAAACATTGGCCAGTGGGCAAGCACAGTCCTCGCGTATTTTCCAAAGGCAACCGTGTTTTCATTTGAGCCAAACTCACACATTTACCCATTACTTGCTCAAAACAGTACATATCATAGATCTTGGAAAACGTTTAACTTTGGAATAGGCAAATCAAAGCCGAAGAATTTCTTATACTTTACAAAAGATCATTCAGCGACAGGGACTACGATCCCAAACAAAAACAAAGATATAACTAAAATCAAAGCAACCATTCTTCCGCTCAATAAAAATACACTCACAAAATATCGCTTACCCAGTCATGTGGATTTACTGAAAATTGATGTGGAAGGGGCTGAAGTTGAGGCACTCGAAGCGTTAAAGTCCCTCACCTACACATATTTATATATTGAAGTCTCATTAGGACGCACAGAGGGTGCAAGAATTGAAGACATAATGAGCATATTAAAAAAGCAAGGGAAACGACCGGTATTGAAGTATCTTCATTCAGTAGGGAAAAATGCTCCTGCAGGCAATGCGATTATTGAGTTAACGCACTAACTTTTAGCATGGGACTTAACTTAATAGAGCGAGATCTGTATAATATGAACATTAATTGAGCCGAGATAGCCAAGGTGGTCACGGCGGGCGCCTGAAGAGCGTCAAATCTGTGTTCGACTCACAGTCTCGGCACCACAAACAAAATTGATAACCCCACTGTGCGGGTATAGCATAATGGTAGTGCATCTGGTTGCCAATCAGAGTACGCGGGTTCGATTCCCGCTACCCGCTCCAAATGAATAATCATACAACTGTTCTGTATGTTCGGTGATACAATCATGAAAGATGAGTGAAGATTCAGAAGTTAGTCCACCCCCAACACAAAGTGCTTCTCCAAAACCAATTAGCCGCAGAGGATTCCTCCAACACATGCGCAATATTGCCTTTGGTGCGCCTGTTGTGTTTGGTAAAATTCCGGGAGGACTACACCAAGATCAAGCGAGTGAGGGCGTTGTTCAAGCCCAAGAATCTGAAACGAGCGAGTCTCTGATAGCCCATATTCCTGAACAGATCAAAGAGCACGGTAGTCAGTTATGGAATAATGAATTATTTGTTGATCCCCAGGGTGATGAATCAAAAATAGTAGCGAACCGCTTTAGAATGAGTTTAAATGTCATTTCTTCAACCGGAGATACGACCGCTCATGCGCAAAAAATTAAACGTTTTCATGACACTACAGGAATGGACTTTTCTGGCATGCAAACTATTACCAAACAGCTACTAGCAGGTGGTATTACAGACATACCAACAAATGACTTCCCGATATCATTAAAGTGGGAAACAGCAGAAAATCCAGGTGATCCACATTCACAAAACACCGCGCTTGAACTTTGGGCGGCAAATCATATTGAGGACCGGGTCAGTGGAATACTCTCAGAAAGTGAAGTGAGTGAGGCAGCGCATGATCTTGCCGTAATGATTGCTGCGCCAAATACGTTTAACCAAGTCGTTTCGTTTGTAAAACAACTTGATACAGATCCTGTCTGGACTGAAAAGGCGTTCCCCTCAGTAGACGAATTTCGAGCTGGCGCGTTTAACCGTGAACCAGATGATCCAATTCATGAAGTACTTCCATTTCTATCCCAAACTTGATCGTAAATAATTTCTTGTCGAGTGCTATTCACAATCAAAATTTTTTGGGCATAAAAAAAGGGGAATGAGTGGATCATTCCCCCCCGCAATGGGTGGTGTTCGACTGTTAGAGCCGAACGTGGTTAATGTTTGCCCTCGCCAGTGCTAGCCTTCTTCTCGGGGAACGTGTTCTTGCGTGAACAGCGTCGAACCCTGGGCTGCACCATTGGCCTTCATCGTCATCGCGCAAGCATCCTTAATATTCATCACCATCGGAGCGCCGCGACACAAGACCTCAACGAAACACAACATGAACCGCCTCCTTACCATTGGCTCGCAATATAGATAAAAATCAACAAACACGCGAGTTAAGATACTATAAAGGTGAGAAACCCCATGTGCAAGGGGTAATTTTAAACTGAATTGTTGAAGCCAAAAAAAATAGGGCGCTCAACGAGTGAGGCCCTATCGCAGCAGATTGACTGCTCAGACGGTGACGGTGGTTCCAGCATCAGGTGAAATCGTGATTGCGGCTTGGTTATAAGTGCAACGAGGGGCGACCCCTCGAATGGACTTCATCCCGCCGCCTCTGTCGAATTTCGCCATATCCAACCTCCATACAGTCTATACCGGAGCTTTGTGCTGCTATAAATTGAAATAAACTGGAGTGCAAGGGGAGAATTGAGTATAATTGCGATATACTAAGTCCTTGTAGCTCATCTGGATAGAGCGGCTCCCTTCTAAGGAGTAGGTAGGAGGTTCGAGTCCTCCCAAGGACACACATGCATCCGTAGCTCAGTGGTAGAGCAGTCGCCTCTTAAGCGATTGGTCGTGGGTTCGAACCCCACCGGGTGCACCAATTCTCACACATCAATAAAATACTTCAGCTTGTAGTATAATTCGAGAGAAATAAGCCGAACATATGGTCTAAAAAGGAGGTTTCTGCATGAGTAAAGTATTGATCGTTGAGGACGATGCAAGGCAGAGAGACAGTGTGAAAGTCTTTCTGCAAGAGAAAAACTTTGTCGTCGAAACCGCTGCTGACGGAGAATCTGGCATCAAAATTGCGCGAGAATGGATACCAGACGTTATCGTTTTAGATCTCATGCTGCCGTTTGTTGACGGATATAGCGCGTGCAGAATCCTATCTAAGAGCGAACAACTACAAAACACATCTATTCTCGTAACATCAGCACGCAGCGATGAAATGGACAAAATTGTAGCGCTTGAGTCAGGGGCTGACGACTACATGGTAAAGCCTGTTTCTCTTGAAGAGTTACTTGCGCGCATCAAGACTTTGAACCGAAGAAAAGATTCACGCAAACCAGAGGCGCGAGAAATTCGTATCGGGGACATGTACATAGATTTTGCCGGTCGTAAAGCATTTTTACATGAGACTGAGGTTGTGCTTTCCAGCATGCAGTTTGCAGTGCTTGGAATGCTCATGAAACATGCAGGTACCGTTTTATCCCGTGACCTTTTACTGAATCATATCTGGGGACGGGACTATATCGGTGACCCACGGACAGTAGACGTCCACATCCGTTGGATTCGTGAAAAAATTGAAGACAACCCTTCGCAGCCTGAGAAAATCATCTCAGTTCGTGGGGTTGGATACCGCTACAACAATGTGTAGCAGACGTCCTCACACACAAATTACGTGTGTGAGGATATTTTTATGCCCAAAATGGTTGAGCAGAAACTCAACTTAAGATATGCTAGACTGGAGCAACCTATGGAAGGTTCATTGTTAAATCAACGTAACTTCACGGCAACACTTTTTTTCTTGTCTTTCGCACCATTTGTTGTTGCATTAAGCTTTCTCGCACTTAGCTTCAAAGCCCCAGCACCACAGAAACAAGAGAACCCAGTGCGGATTTTCTCGTCACTTCCTGAGGAATACCCCTCTGTCTCCCTTTCATTTGCTGTTGAAGATGCGCGCGTTCCAATCATTCGTGCGTATTTAAAAAAGTATAATTCACCGCTTGTTGCTCACGCTGAGAAGCTTGTGAGTGAAGCTGACAAGAACGAATTAGACTTTCGATTACTTACGGCAATTGCCCGTCAAGAAAGTAATTTATGTAAATTTATCCCTGAGGATTCATACAATTGTTGGGGGTGGGGCATTCACAAGTCAGGGACCTTAGGCTTTGAAAGTTACGATCAGGCGATAGAGGTAGTGTCATTAGGATTAAAACAAAAGTATATTGATAAAGGTTATAAAACTCCTGAAGAAATCATGTCTAAATATACTCCTCACTCAAATGGATCATGGGCAAACGGTGTCACGCAGTTCATGGAAGACCTGGAATAACCCATGAAGAAGCGCAATGCCCACTACGATACGTATGATTACCCCGCCTATTGGAAAGGCCGTGACTATGAACATGAGAGTGAAGTAATCGCGCTACAGTCGTTTCTTCAATCAGTAAAAAAATTAGGAACCATCGCAGATGTTGGTGGCGGATTCGGAAGACTCATTCCATATTATCTTCCCAAAGCTCAAAAAATTATTCTGGCTGAACCATCGAATGCGTTAATTGATGTTGCGAAACAAACATTTAAGAAGAATAAATCTGTTGGATTCGTTCAAACAACCGTTGAAGATCTTCCACACAATATCAAAGAAAACAGTTTAGATGCTGTTTCTATGGTTCGTGTTATGCATCACTTGTCCGATCCTGAAGCTAGTATTAAAACGCTCGCTAAAATGCTGAAGAAAGATGGGCTGCTCATTTTGGAGTTTGCAAACAAAATTCATGGGAAAGCACTGGTTCAAAACGTCTGTCGTGGGGATTTCTTTTTTTCACTGGATAAAACGCCAACGGATAGACGCTGTGTGGAGAATAAAACTGATGAAACCATCTCTTTTTATAACTATCATCCAGATACGATTTTTAATGCATTAAAATCTGCGAATTTAAAGGTGAAGCACATTCGTTCAGTCTCAAATATTAGAAATCACTTCTTTAAAAAACACGTACCTTTTAAAGTGTTATTGGAAATGGAAAGCGCACTGCAAGTACCCCTTGCGAAGATATATTTTGGACCGTCAATCTTCATTTTAGCTCAAAAACAAGGATAGAAGTGTATTTAGGGGACAAAAAGAGGGCACAGACTTGCATATCTCATAATACTGTGCTATAGTACACTACGTTAATCGGATGGATACGTTCGCGTATTTCGTCTGAGAGACTTCCAAATTCAGGAAAACCCCCTTACCGGGGTTTTTCTGTGTTTATAAAATCATTATACAGCGTCTGTGCAAGCCCTTCTAGACCTTGATTTTTGCATAATATTTTGTTTGATCATCAATCACGGTATAATCGAATGTGCATACGAATTATGCCGAGGTGGTGAAATGGTAGACACGCAGGTTTTAGGAACCTGTACCGCAAGGTGTGGAGGTTCAAGTCCTCTCCTCGGCACTAATATAATAGAGATCACAATGTATTTGTTGTTGTGGAGTATTTACTTCAAGAGACCCAAGGCATTCAAACAGACGAGTAACAAGCCTATCCAATACTGGTTAAAGCCGTCAATGATATTTTCCTTGTATTTATAACCGACACAAGATCTTGCTATACTGAATTCTATGAGAGAAGAGAAGATGATTCATTCAACTCAACACGATAAGAATCGTCACTGGCATTTACTGTTACTTCTTATGCCGTCAGTTGTGTTTGTAGTAGTTCTTGCGCTCTTTCTTCGCAATCGCTATGTTCCTGCCAATGCACCGTATGTAGCTGTGGCAACACCTGTTCCGACATATCTTATGAAAGTAGGTGAAACACCAGTTACTGTTCGCTTGGCTGTTACTGAGGACGAACACAGGCAAGGCTTATCCGGCGTTACTCAGCTGATGGAAAATGAAGGAATGCTCTTTGTGTTTAAAACGAAAACAAGTACTGCTTTTTGGATGAAAGATATGAAAATTTCACTTGATATTTTGTGGATTAGAGACGGGAAAGTGATTCAGATTAACGAAACGGTGTTGCCTCCAACGGAAGGAACTCCTGATAGTAAATTGCCACTCTATCTCCCACACTCCCGTATTGATCATGTCTTAGAAGTAAATGCAGGATTTAGTAAAGCCCACAACCTCAAAGTTGGTGACATTGTGACGTTTCCTACCTATTAAATCTCCTCAGTTTTGACTTGTATTCGTCTGATAAAATAGCGCTATGTCTCCTGAATTTTCCCATATCCACCTCCACACTGAGTATTCATTGCTCGATGGACTAAGCAAGATTAGTAAACTCATGAAGCGTGTGAAAGAGCTTAATATGGATTCTGTTGCAATTACAGATCACGGTGCAATGTACGGGGCAATTGAATTTTACAAAATGGGTCAGAAAGAAGGGGTAAAGCCAATTATTGGAATGGAGGCATATACGACACCGTTTGATCACACGAAAAGAGAAGGAAAGGAAGAGCGACAAATTCACCACTTACTCTTACTCGCAAAGGACGAAGAAGGATACAAAAACCTCATGAAAATTAGTTCAACCGCGTGGTTGGAAGGGTATTACTACCGTCCTCGGATTGATCGTCCAACGCTCGCCAAATATGCAAAGGGGTTAATTTGCACTTCTGCGTGTCCAGCAGGGGAACTGGCTGAGAAAATCGTTGATAATGACATGAAAGGAGCTCGCGACACCGTTCAGTGGTTTTTAGATGTGTTTGGGGATGACTATTACTTAGAAATCCAAAACCATGAATATCACAAGTTTATTAAAACTGCAGCCAATGCTGAAATCCGTGCAGAGATGGAGAAAATGTCTGCAATGGAGAAAACCATTAAAGAAGGTGTTTTAACCCTATCGAAAGAGTTTGGTGTACCGATTGTAGCTACAAACGATTCACACTATTTAAATAAAGAAGATGCGCAGGCACAGGATGCATTGGTCTGTGTTGCAACCGGAAAACAGGTGAGTGATGTGAAGCGTATCAGATTTATTGACTGTCCAAATTATTATGTTAAGTCCGCTGATGAAATGAAGGAATTATTTCCTGATGTGCCAGAAGCCATTTCCAACACCTTGAAAGTAGCCGAAAAGTGTAACCTTGAAATTTCAACCTTTGGAAAATGGTTCTTCCCTCAGTATGAAGTTCCTGGAGGGAAATCCGCGGAAGACTATTTGCGAGAACTTGCACATTCTCAGGTTTCAACTCGGTATGAAGAGGTAACGCCAGAAATTCTTGAGCGGCTTGATTATGAGTTAGGCATTATTATTCAAAAAGGGTATGCTCCATACTTTTTAATTGTGATGAGCATGGTGCAATGGGCAAATAAAACAGGGGTCATCACGAATACCCGAGGTTCTGCTGCTGGAAGTTTAACCTCATACGTATTGGGAATTACAACGGTTGACCCAATTAAATACTATCTCCCCTTTGAGCGATTCTTAAATCCCTATCGACCGACCCCACCTGATATTGATTTCGATGTCTCTGACGTAAGGCGTGATGATGTTATTAAATACATGGCTGACACGTACGGTCAGGAAAAAGTTGCTCAAATTTGTACATTTGGAAAAATGCTAGCCCGCGCTGCTGCGCGAGATGTGGCACGAGTATTGGGGTATCCGTATGCTGTTGGAGACAAGATTAGTAAATTAATTCCACCACCAAAGCAAGGATTCCCAATTGATGTACCACGCGCTCTTGAAAGTAGTCCTGAGTTAAAAGCGCTCTATGATAGTGACCGTGATGCAAAGATTATCTTAGACTTGGCACATAACTTAGAAGGAACCGCAAGACATTTATCCATGCACGCCGCAGGAGTCGTTATCGCTCCATCTGATATCACAAACTTTAGCCCGATCCAAAAAGAAATGAAGGAAGGGAAGATTATTACTCAATATGAAATGCATGCCTGTGAAGATGTGGGGCTTATTAAGTTTGATATCTTGGGTATTCGTAACTTATCCATTTTGGGAGACGCAATAGCTCTCGTGAATGAATCACGAGGAATGGAACTTGATTTGCGCAAGTTTCCGCTCGATGACACCAAAACTTTTGAAATGTTATCGCGAGGAGAAACCATGGGGGTATTTCAACTCTCTGGAGGAGGAATGACCAAGTATCTGATGGATTTGAAGCCTACGAAAATTGAAGACTTGATGGCAATGGTTGCATTATATCGACCAGGACCGATGGCTGTGATTCCTGAATACATTGCCCGAAAAAATAATCCTAATCTGATCCACTATTTAGATCCCCGAATGCGCAAATTCTTAGAGGCGTCGTACGGGCTTATTGTGTATCAAGATGACTTGCTCTTTAGCGCCATCGATCTAGCTGGATACACTTGGGAAGAAGCAGACAAATTCCGAAAAGCGGTTGGAAAAAAGATTCCTGAAGAAATGGCAGCTCAGAAAGACAAATTTGTACAAGGAATTATTAAAAATGGCCAAACAGCGCAATTTGCCGAAGACTTATGGAAACTCTTTGAACCATTCCAGTCGTATGGATTTAACAAAGCGCACGCGGCGAGTTACGGAATGGTCGCATATCAAACGGCGTATATGAAAGCGAACTTCCCGGTTGAGTATATGACTGCCCTCATGACTGCAGAAAGTGGAGACACTGAAAAGATTACTGAAGCCATTAACGAATGTAACCGAATGGGAATTGTAGTGTTGCCTCCACATGTCAACGAGAGTGATATTGGGTTTAAGGTTGTTCCTCACGAGGATTCAATTGAGGGAAATGGTATTCGATTTGGGTTTTCTGCAATTAAAAACGTCGGAGGAGCTGCAATTGAGGCAATTATTGCTGCACGAAATGAAGCACCATTCACTTCATTTATCGATTTTTGTCAGCGTGTTGATGGAAGACGGGTAAATAAACGCGTTCTTGAGAGTCTTATTAAAGTAGGGGCGATGGGCGCCTTCGGCAATCGTGCCAGCTTACTGGAGAGCGTTGATGAAGTACGATCAAAAACAAAACCAGTCAGTACCACAGCACAGCAAGGTCTTTTCTTCGAAGAGGAGGAGGAAAAGCGATCTGCCACTCCTACTATTACGCATATTCTTGATACAAAACCTGAATTTGAAGAAGATGTTTTAATTGGGCTTGAGCGAGAACTCATGGGATTCTCGCTATCGGCTCCTGCAGTCTCACAGCTTGTTGCTGAGTTAACCCCATATCAAACACATCAGATATCCCATTTGAAAGCAGACGACCTTCCAAAGGAGCCAGTGAAGCTTGCATGCGTCATTTCTGAAGTCCGTACCGTTATTACCAAAAAGACCTCAGCTGAGATGGCATTTGCAAAGGTGAACGATGGGACGGGGAGTATGGACATTGTGGTGTTTCCAAAGCTCTACGCACAAACAAAAGAACAGTGGGTTGAACAAAAGCCGGTGCTAATTACGGGGAAACTGGATTTACGAGACGACGTTGTAAATATGCTTGCCGATTCAATTGAAACAGTCGCAACGCTCAAGGAAAAAGGAGGAACGCTCAAAATCACTATTCCGATGGGTACTGAATCCCAGAAATTGAAGGAATTAAAGGATTTATTGGAAACTAGCCCCGGAAGCCAGAAGGCAATTCTTGTCTTTGATGGAATGAACCATGAAGTGGAAGTACCGTTTACGATTCTTTGGAATCAAGACCTATCCCGAAAAATTGCAATGCTCCTGTCCGAGCAACCCTTGCAGAACTAACGATTATGCCCTGGTTCTTGCTAAATACGCAGTAAATCAGGTACAATAACGATCACGTATGGCAATCATGACCACCCACAAAGAAACAACCTTCGGAGTAGGAGATGTAGTTCGAGTACATCAACGACTTTTCGAGGCTGGAACAGACAAAAGCCGTGTGCAAGTTTTTGAAGGAACGGTAATTGCTATTCGTGGAAAAGATATGGGTAAAAGTGCTGTGGTTCGACGAATTGGTTCTCAAAACGTTGGAATGGAAATGATTTTTCCCTTAAATGCTCCTACTATTGAAAAAGTCGAAATCTCAAAGGCTGGAGTCAAAGGAGTAAGACAAGCAAAATTGTACTTTATTCGTGAAAAGAGCCGACGTGAGATTGATAAGATCTATTCTCGAACTCACAAAAAGGATCTTGAACCGCAAGCGAAGAAAAAGACAGTTAAAAAGACTGCAAAGTAACACTCACTTTCTTATATTTATAAATTCTTTTTTCGTGCTACAGTAAGCGTATCGTGAAGCGCATTAGTTTCTTCTTTATTTCTCTTCTTGGTTTGTTTTTCCTCTCCTCAAAGACAATTTATGCACGCGAAGCAGTTATTTCCGTTGTGAACCCCGTTCGTATCTCTAGCTATACCATTAATATCGCTGAGAGCATCAAAGCACAAGCGCTCGTGACTCGCGAATTAGCTATTCCAGCAACATGGCTTATAACGCACGAGATATTAGAAAACGAATCAGCGTTGCAAGAAATAAAATCCCTTCCCCAGGATCATGAAATAGGGTTGTTCTTAGAAATTTCTGAGGCATTGGCCAGGAAAGCTGGCGTTACCTATAAAAAACCTGATTATTGGTATCACCCGAAAGCGCTGTTTCTCTCAGGGTACACACAGGATGAACGGGTTCGCTTGATCGATACGTTATTCAGCATTTTTAAAGAGCGCCTTGGTTATACACCAACCTCAGTCGGGTCGTGGTGGACTGATAGCTTTAGCTTGGACTACATGCAAAAGACGTATGGCATTACGGCAAACCTTATGTGCAGTGACCAATATGCGACCGATAACTATCAATTGTGGGGACAATACTGGGGTGCGCCATTTTATCCCTCAAAAATACACGCAGGAAACCCTGGGACTGCAGACAATAAAATCGATGTTGTTATGATGCCGTGGGCACTCAGGGACCCGCTTCATGGATATCAATCAAGTCTGTATAGCACCCAAGATTACTTCACCACAACAGAGAAACTCGATGAAACGTATTTTCAGAAAATCTTACATACCTATTTGTTTGACGAGAGAAACCCGTTTGGACTTGCCGTCATTGGCCTTGAAGGGGATTTTAATCCAGAAAACTATTCAGAACAGTATAAAACACAGCTTACGATTGCGAAGGGAATGCGTGATACAGGAAAAATTAAAATCCAAACCATGAAGGATTTCTCAACGTATTACCGTAATCAGTTTGGAGAAACCCCCCAAATGCAGATAACCGCGCCAGATTTATTGGGTGGAAACACCACGACCGAGTGGGTTAATTCACCATACTATCGAGTAGGACTTCGGTATAGAGAAAACGCAAATGAGGTAACTATTTTCGACATACGTGCATATGATCAAAACTTTAAGGAGCCTTATTACAGTTCTCCGAATAGAGATTCCCATTTATCCATCGTTCTCCCAGGGGTACTTGATTCATATATTAATCCAAGTAGTACATGGACAATCCCACTTTCAAGGAACGATATCACGTTTCAAGAACGCTCAATTGTATTTCGTAGTCCAGTCGTTATTCCGAATCACATTCAACAAAACAATCGGGTGCAATCTTCTCGTCAGTCTCTCTCATTCCTCCCATGGAAATATCCAATCGAAGGAGTGGAGCTGCGTGCAGTAACTCCTGAAGCATGGAGTGTGCTTGGTTCAAATAAAGCGCGGCTGTTTTTCTTAGCAGGATGTGGTGGACTTATTCTGTTATTCGTCATTGGATACAAAAAACAATCAATTATCTTGGCGCTTTTTATTGTAGGGGTCTTTTTTATACAAGGAACAGATCTTTATTTAGTCACCCCCGGAGAACTTGATGCGCTATCCTTTTTAAAAACAAAGCCAGAAGGAGTGGTACTCGTTCCTGATACTGAATGTTTGCAATGTGAATATCACACCACGAGAAAACCTATTTTTATGGTAAATAGCAGGGGATATGTGTCGCTGCTCTCGCAAAAACCTATTGTCTACAGTAACACAGTGTTTCAGGCACAGCGGGAAGAGATAAAAGAGACGCTTACGAAAACAAATGCACGATATTTATACCTCACGAAATTTGAAAGCTATACAGAGGAGTTGCCGTACTCACCAGGGGATAGTGGCGTCAAAAAGATATTTGAAAACGCAAACGTAACAATCTGGGAACGTGAGTGATTTGGTGTGCGGCGCAAAAAAAGTGGCGCCTATAAAAGCGCCACCTGCCTTGGGTGTTACAAAGAAGCTACTACTGCGTCAAAAAGCCCATAAATGAATCAGGTTTTTCATCATCGTCCGGGACACCATGTGGAAAAATCTGTATTTGCAAATACCGGGGCAATGCCCTCGCCGCTTTCAAGAACCGCGTGTCACCACAAGCGATCCTGAGCGTCTCAACATGTGAGATTAACCCATCTACATCGATATCAACAGATTCTCCGCCTTGCTGGCGACGAGTGTAAAGCGCTTCCGCAAACTTGGGAAGCATTGCGTCAACGTCTGCCCCATATCCTTCTGAACATACAATCAAACCTGATTCCAGCGTAGTAATGGTAGCTTTCTTCACGATCTACTCCTTGTAAGAACAACCCATGCGAGCGGGTAGTATATCAGAAGACAATGCTACACTTCAAATAACTATAAGTGTTTTTTATTTTCTCGTTGACTATTAGTTATAGGTTTATTATAATTCGAATCATTAAGGCCGGAGTAGCTCAGTTGGTAGAGCGATCGTCTGAAAAATGATTTGGCACGGGTTCAAGTCCCGTCTCCGGCAAGTTCACGCACATTTTTAGATAATTCCCTCCCTCCTCTCTTAGGCAGGGGTCTCGGCGACACACCGTCTGAGGCCTCTCCGAGAGTTGAGAGGAAGATAGCAGTCAGAGAATGACGACATGGCGAAGTGGCAACGCGGTGCCCTGCAAAGGCACTATCCTTCGGTTCGAATCCGAATGTCGTCTAATAACTCCCTGCTCCCCCCAACGGTTGCCGGATAGGTAGGCTAAATGCTTATCCGGCACTGAAATTAATAAGGGCTGATCATATCGATCGGCCCTTTTTTTATGCACATATTTCGTTTTCTTTTGTCTTTTGTTTGGGTTATACTGGCTTCACGATGCTTCCTGTCACGATTTTAGGTATTGATCCCGGCACAGCAACAACTGGGTTTGGTGTTATAGAAATGAATTCAAGTGGACTGGCGCTAGTAACATACGGATTAATTAAAACTGCAAAAGAAGGTTCTCCAGAAAACAGACTTGCATCAATATTTGATGAAATGAATCTGCTTTTTACTCGGTACAATCCACACGTCATGGCAATCGAAAAAGTCTTTTTCTCTAATAACGCAAAAACTGCAATCCGCGTAGGACAAGCACAGGGAGTAATGTTACTGGCGGCTGCTCACCGTAGAGTACCCGTTGCAGAATACGCACCTGGAACTATAAAAAAACAAGTAACAGGATCCGGGAGGGCTGATAAGAAAATGGTGATGAAAACAGTCATTGAAATATTGGGAACGAAAGTGTCAGTTGCGCTCACAGGGAAAACACATTTTGATAACGCTGCAGATGCATTGGCAATTGCCATGTGTCACGCCTTCAAAGAACGGGACAAGTCATAATGTATCGAAGAAAACAAAAAACTGTTGGGAAAGTTGATTGGGTTCGCGCACCGGACATTCATCACCGCGTACTCACACTGGTTGAACGGCTTGAATTGACATGGATTGAACCAGAAAAAATTTATGCCGTACGCTCCACGGGAAGTTCAGCCCGTGCATATGCGCGCATTTGGGGAATGAGTCGAGTATGGCAAATTGCCGCGGGACTTCCGGCACTCTACTGTATTGAAGTTGTTGCTCAATATTTCGATAAGCTTTCCCATAAAGAACAAGATAAAGTATTGCTCCACGAATTAGCACACATCCCTAAAAATTTCAGTGGGGCACTGCTTGCCCACACCCATTCAAAAGGAGGGTTCCATGACAAATTGCATGAGATGCTTGCTTCATATAATAGAATTAAGAAAGACTAGTTACCAATAGAGGAGCACTGTGTGAAGTCAATTCGATATCTCTACTTGGCATACCTATTTGTGACATTAGGAGTAATTTCACTTTCAGTAACGATGTATCACAATCTGCGTCAAGTAAGTGTAGTAATGGCTGCCGCGCTTGTTCCATGGATCATTGTAGAAGCGATATCAGTACTCAGAAAACGTACTTGCCAATAGCCAGTCATAAAAGCCGCACATTCCGCGGCTTTTTCATTGGTATACTATGCTCACAATGAAGGTTGTTGTAATTTTCGGTGACGATGAAGCAAAGAGCGATGCTCGTTTTAGGCACATTGTCTCTCAGGTTAAAAAACGCGGGTGGGAATGTGTTGCACTCGCTGATTCGTCTGTCTTGTCAGAAGTGATCGCTGGAAGCTCACTCTTTTCAAATGAACGACTGCTCAGTGTAATGCATGCTGCAAAAGTGCCTGTAAAGGAATATCAGTGGCTCGCAACCCACCACGAGCAATACGATGGAAGACTCCTTTTGTATTTTAAAAGCACGGTGCCAGCTGCTATCAAAAAACTACTGCCGAAAGATACGGTCTTTGAGGAATTCAAGCTCAAAAAGGAATTATTTTCTATTATGGACATGGTATATCCAGGGAACTTCACACCAGTTATGAAGACCTTCCATACGATTATCAAAACAGACCCACCAGAACTTGTTATGGCACTTTTAGGAAGGCATCTGCGAGATCTTGTCTTAGTCAAAGCTCAGTCAAAAGCGCTACACCTTCCCGCATGGCGACTGCAAAAATTAGAACGACAAGCTAAACGCTTCACAAATGAACAGCTTCTCCTTTTTACTCACGAACTTGCAGAAGCAGATCTCAAAAGTAAAACCGGAAAGGGAGATCTCGTCGTATTAATCGATCTCGCAATTTCCAAATATTTACGATGAGTGTAGAATGCAGATAATGAGTGAACCCCAGATAAACACAACCATGTTCCGCGGATATGACATTCGAGGGGTGGTTGGAGAAGACTTAACTCCTGAAATTGTAAATCGATTAGCCAAAGCATACGCAACATTTCTCTACAGGCGTCAAATTCGTGAATGCGTGGTTGGCATGGATATTCGAGAGAGCTCGCCTGAATTTAAAGATTCGTTTATCGCAGGTCTTGTTGAGATGGGGATTAATGTGGTGGATTTCGGTTTATCACTTACACAAATTATGTATTTTGCTCAATATCATTATTTATCCAAAGGGGGAGCAATGATAACCGCTTCTCATAATCCACGAGAGTTTAATGGGCTGAAGTTAGGAGTCGGCTTTTCTGACACTTTAATTACAGAAGAAATCCAGGAACTGAAAGAGATTACTTTGTCCGGTGAATTCAAAGGCTGGGATAAAACAGGGAGTGTACGCGTTGACGATGTGTTTCCTTCATACAAAGCAGATCTATTTAAAAGAATCCCTTTACATGATTCAGGACTCAAGGTTGTTATCGATTCATCCTGTGCCACAACCGGTAAATTCTTGCCAGACATATTACGCGAAGCAGGATGCACGGTGATTGAACAAAACACCAATCTCGACCCAACATTCCCACTTGGAACACCTGATCCAACTGAAAAAGATGTCTTAGAGCGTCTTGCAAAAGGTGTTTCTGAACATCAGGCCGACTTAGGTGTTGCGTATGATGCAGATGGAGATCGCGTTGGCGTCGTTGACGCACACGGGAGGCTCCTGTGGAATGACGTTCTCGTTGCGCTTTTTGCGCAAGATATATTGCATTATCTTCCCAACAGTCCAATTGTTTTTAACGCCCTCTGTTCAAAGGTCGTCGTTGACACCATAAAATCTCATGGAGGCGAGCCCGTTATGTGGCTTACAGGCCATAGCTTTATTAAAGCAAAAGTGCGAGAGACCCGAGCACCCTTTGGTGGAGAACTCTCAGGACACTTTTTCTTTATGGATAATTTCTACGGGCACGATGACGGGGCCTTCGCAACATTACGACTGTTGCAATTTTTAAAGCGAACAGGGAAAACGCTCGCTCAAGCAGTTGATGAATTGCCTCAGTATATAAGTAGCCCTGAAATTAAGTTAGGGCTTGCCGACACTATTAAGTTTGATTTTGTAAAAACACATTTTGCAAACGATATTAAGGCACTGTTCCCAAATGGAGCGTATACAGATATCGATGGATTCAGGGCAGATGATGCGACGCGCATGGCAATCATTCGCGCGAGCCAAAATGGACCGTATGTCACAATTAAATTTGAAGGAAAAACACAAGAGGAATACGACGCTCTCAAAAATGCAATTAAACAGATCCTCCAAAAATATACAGAGGTTGACTGGGAAAAAGGAGTCAACCTCAATGGATTTGAATAGTCGGCCTTAGGCTGGCTTTCCCCCGACTAACTTACTTTCAATAACTACTCCTTCAATATCTGCTTTCACTACATGCATGGTTTGTGTGCCGACGCAATTTCTTGTAAAAAGAATCGTTCCATCAGGCTCCCATGAGTAGTCTTGAATGAGACAGTACTGGTCTTTTGTAATGCGTGTCACTTCTAACGAATAAATGCGTATAACATTCAAGTTTGAATTTGCCGCCACATCCTCTTCGCTTGTGACGAATAAGATAAACCGTGAGTCTGGTGACCACACGAGTCCTTCAAAAATGGCCAAACCCAAAGACTTGCTGAGAAAGGTTTCATTGGTATATAAATCACGAATTCCTACAACCGGCCATGCATCTTCAGACCGATAGACAAAAGCAACCTTGTCACAATGTGGTGATGGGACATATTTGATGATTGGCAAATCCTGTTGTGGAAGTGCTGTAAGTTCACCGCACTCTTGAAGTACATAAACATACTGACCAACACTCAATAGGGCGATAACAATACCAAGGATGACACCGATACCAATTACTCGACGTGTCATGGAAATATTCTCCTGTTAAATGAACGAACTGACGAAGGACTAAAAAGGAGTATAGACTATGATCCATAGATCAGAAAGGTGTAATATAAATTAATGTCCACAGATCCAGTACTTGATACTATAAAAGCGTTTTCTTCACAGTTACTTCAAAGCTGGGAGCAGGTGTCTTCACTCACATTGTCGTACGATTTCGACAAAATTTTAAATGTCGTTCTGTGTGGAATGGGAGGTTCCGCATTAGGAGGAAGGATTGTCCATTCACTCACCGAGCGCTCATTGCATTTACCATTTGAAGTCGTAACGGGATACCATGTTCCGTTTTATGTAGGAGAACAAACACTCGCTATTCTTTGTTCGTATTCAGGTTCCACTGAAGAGACACTCAATGCATTTCACGAGGCTTATGAGAAGAGAGGTCAATTGTTTACCATAACAGTCGGTGGAAAATTAGCTGAGCTCGCAGGAGAGCATCAAATTCCAGGATATACCATTAACCCAGAATTTAATCCTTCAAATCAACCGCGATTAGCGCTTGGTTATAACGTCGGGTCACTGCTCGCACTCTTTAATAAGGCAGGATTTCTGTCTATCTCACAAGAAGAATTTGCCAGTGCTGTCCACAAAGCGGAAGGCTATGCGCAAGAATTTTCTCCAGAAATGCCTGAGGAGAGTAATGAGCCTAAGCGAATGATTAATACGCTGACCAGCAAAATCCCGGTACTCATTGCCAGTGAGCATCTAGTGGGAAGTGCCCATGCATTTAAAAACCAATTAAACGAAACCGCCAAGACCTTCTCAGCACTTTTTGATTTGCCAGAATTAAACCACCATTTGTTAGAAGGATTGTCTTTCCCTGCTGAAGAAAAAAAGCATTTGCATTTTGTATTCATTGAAAGCGACTTATATTCAGATCGAGTGAAGAAACGATACGCAATTACAAAGGATGTACTCGATAAAAATGGGATCACACATAGTAGTTACAAGGTAAGATCTATGGATACCTTGTCCCAAGTGTTTGAACTGTTAACCTTCGGTTCGTTTGTTCAGTATTATTTAGCACTTAAAAACAATGCAAAAATGATGGAAATTCCATGGGTTGATTACTTCAAAGAAGAAATGGCAAAGGAGTAGTAGCGAGCTACTCCTTCGCGAAATGAATTTGCTAACTACCAACTGCAATTGCAAAAAGCGCATCCTGGATTGTTTCGTATCGCCTCTGTTCGTGCGCTGCGAACATAAACGCTGCCTGTTGCAGAGGCGTATTCCCAACATAGTTATCATGGGCGCGCACCCAGGCAATAGTACCCGGAAACGGATTCGTGTCATCCAATCCGAGACGAAACACTGCATCAGATTGTTTAACAGTAATTGCTCCATTGATCACAAAGATCTTGTCGTCACGGAGGGTTGTTGCGCCATCCTTCCAAATGCTGAGTCGAATAAGATATACCTCATCAATCTCAATCCCTAACTTGCGCCAGAGAGACGGAAAGATAGTGCCTAAAATCGTTGGATAATAGATATCGAGCATTGTTTTCAATGCACTCGCATCTTGCGCACGCGCTGGAAGTTCCGTTGGGAAGTGAACTCCAATCCTCGGATCATCCGAATACAACTGGGTAAACAATTCGCCAACGACAACAAGAGGATGTGCCTGGCCCAAGATGAAAAAATGCCCGAGTTGAATTTCTGTCCCGCCATCCTTCGGTATCTGAAACATCGTCCCTCTAATGTCACACTTGGAAAACTCATTGAAGTCTAAAGCAACCATACAAACGACTCCTTTATCCCAATCTTATGCGATAAACGTATTATATAATAATTTCAGTTTTCTCGCTTGCACTGACTGCAAAACTTCTCTACTATGAATAAGTAACGTATATGCCAACTGCCCACCCGTTAGTCGCATTCTTCAAAGATATCGATAAACACGATATTCCTTTAGTCGGTGGAAAAGGTGCCAATTTGGGAGAGATGACCCAGGCAGAGTTTCCAGTACCGTATGGATTTGCAGTAACCGTTGTCTCATACGATCGATTCTTGGACGATAGCGGATTGCGAGATGAAATCAATGCAATACTCGCACAACTTGATGTTGATAATTCTGATGAATTAAATAGAGCAACGAAACATATTGAGCGACGAATCCTCAATGCTGATTTCCCAGAAGATGTTGCAAAAGAAGTATTAGTCGCTTACCGAAAACTTTCAGGAATGCTTTCAAAAGCCACAGTCGCTGTCAGAAGCTCCGCAACAGCAGAAGATCTTCCAGGCGCTAGCTTCGCAGGTCAACAAGCAACATTCCTAGACGTTAAAGGTGACAAAGATTTATTGCAAAAAATTAAAGAGTGTTGGGCTTCACTATTTACTGCGCGAGCAATTTTCTACCGCGTACAAAACAAAATTAAACACGATCGAGTGAAAATTTGTGTGATCGTTCAAAAAATGGTGCAATCCGAAGTTTCTGGTGTTATGTTCTCAATGAACCCAGTTACAAACGAAAAAGATAGAATCGTTATCGAATCAGTATGGGGTCTGGGAGAAATGATTGTGCAGGGTTCTGTTCTTCCTGATAAATACGTTGTACAAAAGGAAACATTTGCAATCCTTTCAAAAGAAGTATCTGATCAATCAAAACAATTAGTGCGCAGTAAAACAGGAACGGAAGAAAAACCAGTTCCAATGGGATGGCGTGACAAACAAAAGATTACAGACAAGGAAATCGTAGCATTAGCAAAACTCGCGGATAGACTCCAAGCTCACTATTATTTTCCACAAGATATTGAATGGGCAAAGCAAAATGGAAAGCTCTACATTACTCAAACCCGTCCAATAACAACGATGGCTGCAGTTAAAAAAGCCAGCAGTCAAACCGTCGGAGAGATGGAAGTTGCAGCACCAATATTACACGGAACATCTGCAAGTCCAGGAGTTGGAACAGGTCGCGTTAAGATTTTGAAGTCTCCGAAGGAGATCGGGAAAATTCATGAAGGTGACATCTTAGTTGCTGAGATGACTTCCCCTGATTATGTTCCCGCAATGAAGAAAGCTGCCGCTATTATCACTGATGCCGGAGGATCGACTTCTCACGCAGCAATCGTTTCACGAGAACTTGGCGTTCCTTGTGTTGTTGGAACGCGTGATGCGACACACAAGTTAAAGGATGACGTTGTGGTAACTGTAGACGGTACAAAAGGGCTCGTGTATTTGGGTGGAAAACTCCCAGCTGGCTCTGAGCCTCTGGTCAAGAAAGTGTTGAAGAAAAAGAAGCGAAAAATTAAAACAGCAACAAAGATTTATGTTAATTTAGCAGAACCAGAACGTGCTCGAGAAATTGCAAAGAAACACGTAGATGGAGTTGGACTCCTACGAGCTGAGTTTATGATTGCAAACATTGGGATCCATCCAAAAGAAGCAATTAAGCAAAAAACACAAGATAAGTTTATTAAAAAGCTCGCTCACGACTTAGAGACATTTTGTGCAGCATTTTATCCACGTCCAGTTACATATCGTGCGACTGACTTTAAGACAAATGAATATAGAGCCCTCCCTGGGGGTAAAGTATGGGAACCAATTGAGCCAAACCCACTCCTTGGTTTCCGTGGAGCATTCAGATATGTCGCAAACCCAGAAGTATTCAACCTTGAGTTGCAAGCCATAAAGCTTGTTCGAGAGAAATACAAGAATTTGAACCTTATGATTCCATTTTGTCGATCTCCTGAAGAATTAGCTCGGGTTCGAAGACTGGTTTCAGCATCAGGTCTTTTTGAAAGCACGACATTTAAGTTCCTCATGATGTGTGAACTCCCAGTCAATGTCATCTTGCTCGAAGAATTTATTAAGGTTGGAATAGACGGAGTGTCTATCGGAAGCAATGACTTGACGATGTTGCTGCTTGGTACAGATCGTGATAATTCTGAAGTTGCCCAAGCATTTAACGAACGATCAGAAGCCGTTGATTGGGCATTAAAGAGAGTTATTAAAACCTGTAACAAATATGGCATTACGTCATCAATCTGTGGTCAGGCACCATCAACATATGAAGATTTAGTGGAGAAGTTAGTAAAATGGGGTGTTACTGGAATCTCTGTGAATCCAGATGCGGTTGAACGAGTACGCGAAGTTGTTTCAAAGACCGAAAAGGAAGTTATTTCCTAACATTCGATAAGAATTACTTTATAATGATCTTCAATGGCTAAGATAACCAAAATTTGGGCGAGAGAAATATTAGATTCTCGTGCTACTCCGACTGTTGAAGCTGCGTGCCAACTCGATACTGGGCTGATTGCAGTTGCATCAGTCCCTTCAGGAATGTCGACCGGATCCCACGAAGCGCTTGAACTGCGTGATGGAGATGCGACCAGATACTGGGGTAAGGGAGTATTGAAAGCCGTTTCGAACGTCAATACGGTTCTAGGCCCAGCTATTGCACAAGCAGGAATTGATGCGTCAAATCAGCAACAAGTTGATGATTTATTGAGACAACTCGACGGCACTGAGAATAAGTCTAAATTAGGCGCAAACAGCATACTTGCGGTATCACAAGTAATATTAAAGGCTGGAGCTGCAAGTCAAAACATGCCAATTTACCAGTGGGTTGCAATGCTTGCAAAAGCAAAAGGAATCGAAGCTCGAATTCACGCTCCCACCCCACTTTTTAACATGATAAACGGAGGATTGCATGGGGCAGGAAACCTCGACTTCCAAGAATTTTTTGTAATTCCTGCAAGTTCAAAGCCGTATTCAGAAGGGCTTCGTATTGGAGTGGAAATCTACATGACAATTGGAAATAACTTAGCAAGACGAGGTGCAATTCACTCTGTTGGGAATGAAGGAGGATATGCGCCGAATTTGTTCACCAATACCGATGCCCTTGAAATATTAGTAGAGTCAATCAGGGAAGCTAATTACCAAATTGGCCGAGATGTATTTCTCGGGTTAGATGTTGCAGCAGACACATTTTATAAAAACGGTGTGTACACCATTCGCGATAAATCTACTCCATTAAACGAGACAGCGTTGATTGAATTTTATAAAGAAGTAAACAATATGTATCACTTAGCAGTACTTGAAGACCCACTGTATGAAGACGGGTGGGAGGGGTGGAAGAAGTTGAGACAAACGTTAGGTGACCAAATTGCAATTGTTGGGGATGACTTATTAGTTACCAATCCAAAACGTGTTGAAAAAGCAATTGCAGAGGAAGCATGTAATGCAATTTTAGTTAAGCCAAACCAGATTGGAACTATTTCAGAAACAATTGATGTTATTAAAAAAGCACGAGACGCGAAGTGGAAGGTTATTGTCTCTCACAGGTCTGGAGAAACTAATGAATTTTTAATTGCAGACTTTGCCACAGGAGTGGGCGCTGATTATGTGAAGTTCGGTGCTCCTGCACGAGGAGAGCGCGTTGCCAAATACAATAGACTTCTTTCTATTGAAGCAGAGCTCATGATGACTCAAAACAAATAAAAGACCACGGGGTATTCCCGTGGTTGCAGTCTATCACTTGCTAAAAATCTGCTGAATTTCCTCGAATGGTTAATACAACTGCTGAAATAAGAAATGCTTACTAGTACGACTACCGCGATGTGCGACTGTGTTTCTCTTGGTAGACCAGTACGGGACAACGACTGTTCATACTCAATAAGCACCCATACTCCAAGTAGAGAAAAGAAAATACCAATACCTCTCACGAAAATTTTCATGTTACTCTCCTGTAATCGTCGTTCTGACTCAGAGTATACAACCGCAAATACAGGATTCAAGTGTAGTACACTAAAGAACATATGAAAGATCATAGGTTTGCGATGCTTGTTGTCCTTGATGGATGGGGAGTAGGACCTGCGAGTCCAGGGAACGCAATGTCACAAGCAAATACTCCGAACATGAAACGCTTCTTAGCCAGCTTTCCTCATACTCAATTGGGTGCGTCAGGAGAATCAGTCGGGTTACCTCGCGGTGAAGTAGGTAATACTGAAACAGGTCATTTAAATTTAGGTGCTGGACGTATTGTGTACCAAGATCTCGCCCGTATTAATATGTCTATTGCGGATGGGTCATTTTTTGAAAACCAAGTGCTCATTGATGCGACAGAGCATGTAATTAAAAACAAATCAAAACTGCATGTCATGGGTCTTATTGGAGCAGGGGGAGTGCATAGCAACATTGAACACTTATATGCACTCTTACACTTTGCCGCACAGAAGCACATTTCCGAAGTGTATCTCCATGCCTTTACCGATGGACGGGATTCACCACCTAACGCAAGCGCAACGTATTTATCTCAAGTACAGGATGTTATGAATCGAGAGAAGGTAGGGAAAATCGCTTCAGTGATGGGCCGCTACTGGGCAATGGACAGAGACCTTCGGTGGGATAGAACAGCAAAAGCGTATTTTGCATTAACCAAAGGCGAGGGTCATTTGTTTAAAACCGCAAAAGAAATCATTGATGATTCATACTTAAGAGGGCAGTCTGATGAATTTATTGAGCCATCACTTATTTCAGATGCAGCGGGCAAACCGATTGCGTTAATTGAAAATAACGATGCAGTTGTCTTTTTCAATTTCAGAATTGATCGTCCACGACAACTCGCCCGTGCATTTATCCTTCCAGAGATTTCAAGTGAAATGGGGTTTGATCCATACACCATTAAATACGAAAAACATCACATGCGTGACAAAAATGTTCCTACCATTGGATTTCAAAGAGGGCCACTGTTGACTAATTTATTCTTTGGAACAATGACCGAATACGAGAAGCCTTTAATTGAAGCAGGAGCGAGACCACTTTTCCCACCAGAACATATTTCAATGCCATTAGGGCGCGCAGTATCTGTCGAAGGGTTAAGACAGCTGCGTGCGTCAGAAAGCGAAAAGGAGCGGTTTGTGACGTTTTATTTTAATGGGCAACAAGAAACTGCGTTTCCAGGAGAAGAGCGGTTAATTGTTCCTTCACCGAAAGTGCCAACGTATGATTTAAAGCCTGAAATGAGCGCTGTTGAATTGACCGAGGCAGTGTATCAAAAACTGTTGCATGACGGTGACTTTGCATTGGTTGTTATTAATTTTGCCAATGCTGACATGGTAGGGCACACGGGAAACTTAAGCGCTGCGATTAAAGCACTGGAAACATTAGATGTATGTTTAGGAAAACTCTCACAATATGTGTTGTCACGCGGTGGGCTCATGGTGATTACTGCAGACCACGGAAATGCAGAAGAAATGATTAATCCAAAGTCGGGCGCGGTGTCTACCGAACACACAGACAACCCGGTTCCATTTATTGCAATCGCGAAGGAATTTGAAGCGAAGCCTGAAATGATTCCATCGGGAATATTAGCAGACGTTGCACCGACCATTTTGTCCTACTTAAATATTGGGATTCCTGCTTCCATGATGGGACGGAACTTGCTTGCAGACTTTAAAACATCTACACTCTCTCGATGACCACAAACGACACGCTACCTGTGTGGGATCTCTCTCCATTCTATAAAAGTCCTACTGACCCAAAGATTAAGTCTGATATGTCACTCCTGGCAAAAGAGTACCAGGCAATTCAGAAAAAATATAAAGGAAAAGTTCACGAATTATCAGGGGAGCAAATGGAGGCCCTTGTTGAAATAATGGAAGCGTTAAGTTTGAAATCCGGAAAACTCGGTGCATTTGCATCACTCCTTACAACCGTTGATACCAAAAACGAGGGGTATGGTGCCCTGCAGCAAAAAATAACAGAATGGGCAGCGGACCTTTCTAAATACACTTTATTTTTTGGTATTGAATGGAAAAAAGTGCCAGAAGAGAAAGCACTCCGTGTTATTAACGCTGTTAAAAATCCAACATACAAGCATTTCCTGACACACATGAGAGCATTTGCCCCCTATGCACTTTCTGAAGAAATAGAAGAAGTATTGATTGAGAAAGATGTCACCGGGTGGGAGAGTTGGGAGCGACTGTTTACCCAAATGACTTCTTCATTTATCTACCTATTTAATAGAAAGAAACTGACTCAATCAGAGGTCATGAAATTACTGTCAGATCCACAGCGTGTCGTTCGAAAACAAGCATCAGAGGTGATAACTGAAACGCTTTTTGAACGAAAAATGGAGCTTACACACATCTACAACACGCTTATTGCTGACAAAATGCTTGAAGATAAACGCCGTACATACCCTTCGTGGCTCACTGGTCGAAACCTGGGAAACAAAGTGAGCGACAAAGTCGTTAACAAATTAATCGAAAGTGTAACCGGACGGTACGATATTGTGTCTAGACACTATACATTGAAGCGAAAACTGCTTGGACTCTCTGAACTGATGGACTTTGATCGATATGCACCGCTGAACCTATCCAAGAAAGAAACAAACATTCCATGGAATGACGCAGTCGCGATTGTACAATCTGCATACCGTGACTTTAGTCCTGAAATGGGAGATGTTGTTGAAACGCTTTTCAAAGAAAACGCAATTCATGCTGCACTCCTTCCTCACAAGCGGCCTGGAGCTTTCTCAGCATCAACGATTGCATCAATTCATCCGTATATTCTCATGAACTACACAGGAAAAGATGATGATGTTATGACACTCGCACATGAACTTGGTCATGCGATCCACCAGTATCTAGCAGGAAAAACCCATGGACAAATTGGGATGGGAATGCCATTAACCACCCAGGAATTGGCTTCAACCTTTGGTGAAATGATCACCTTTTCAAAACTTAAAGAAACAGTCGAAGGAAAGGAAAAATTAGCACTTCTTATGAAAAAAACTGACAGCATTATTGCAACAGTCTTTAGACAAACGGCCATGCATTGCTTTGAAGATGCAGTGCACTGGAAAAGACGAAAAAAAGGAGAACTGAAATATGATGACTTTTGTGAAGTGTGGATGAAAACTCAACGCGCAATGTTTGGTAAAAGCGTGAAATTGCGTGAAGAGTACCGAGGATGGTGGAGCTATATCCCTCATTTTATCCATACGCCCGGATACGTTTATTCATATGCATTTGGAGAACTACTCGCACTCTCGCTGTATAAACTCTATATAACGAACCCTCACGAATTCACTCCTACATATGTTGCACTCTTAAAAGCTGGAAACTCTGATTACCCTGAGAACTTACTCAAGAAAGCTGGCGTGGATATTACAACGGATAGCATTTGGTACGAAGGACTCTCCGTGATCGATGAGTTTGTGGCAGAAGAAACGAAACTGGCAACAGAGCTTGGGCTCATTTAAGAAGCTGCCATTAGTTCCTCCAACTCTTTTACATTTCCAAACGCAATCCGATCAGGAATATTTTCTTTCGCGTTCAGCATGCGTGCAGAAGTAATTGTATATAACCCATACCGGGTGTTTACGGCATCACAGGCACTTGAAAGTGAGAGATCTCGATCAATGTCCGTAAAGAGCGCTCTCTGCATATGAATATTGTCTCGCAAATCAAAACAAGAGACCGCGAGGTTTCGGACTGGCTTTCGGGGACTTTCTTCAAGAATACGAAATGCTGCCTGATAAAAATCTTGAGTAATCCACAAATCTCGATCTGTTTTATGCCCGCGATGATAGTAGCTCCCATCGCGATATTGAATGCCCAGATGAATTCCACGAGCGCAATATCCCGCTTTTCGAACACGACTACTCATCTTCGTAACGAGCTTTGAAAGAAGGGGAGAGAGATCTTTGATCTCCTCAAACGGTTTGGGGAGTGCATAGCTATTTCCATATGTTCTTCGACCAAATTCAAAACGATCAATCTCATATCCATGCAATCGCATAAACCAGTAATATCCATTCACACTTTCAAAGGCAGCTTTCAGTTTCCATAAAGGAGCGCTATAAAAATCCCAAACTGAATAAATTCCCATTCGATTGAGACGTGCAGCGTTCTTTTCTTTAATACCAGTTAGACTCATGAGCGGAAGCCTCCGAAAAACTTCTTCATAATTCACAGAGTCAATAACATCCAACCCATCAGGCTTTGTAATTCCAGCCGCTTGTTTTGCTAAGAATCGATTTGGACCAATGCCAATTGATACAGTTAAAGAATCTCCAATTTCACGCGTTATAGCTTTTTTAATATCTTGAGCAATCGTTACCATGCCAGTTCGATGCACTGAGAGCACTTCATCAAAATGAAGTACAAATTCATCAATCGACTTCGGAAAAAAGTCATAGGTATATCGTGCAAGAAGTTTTCGAAATTCTCGATGAATGTGCCTGTATTTTTGAGGGTCAGGACCCATGACAATTAAATTTCGGCAAAACAGTTTTGCGTCTTTCACCCGCATTCCCGTCTTTACTCCTTTTCTTTTTGCTTCATATGAAGCCGCTAAAATACAGCCATTGGGAGATGGATATGCAGCAACAGCTACAGGCCTATTCCGAAGCAAGTGATTTGCTTGTTGTTCAATGGAGGCAAAACACGCATTTAAATCAATATGCATAACAAGCGGTGCGACGGGGTTAAACGGCATATCGTTCAAGGGAAAGCGGGGAGTATTATGCGTCTCCTTCACGGCATTTAATACCCAGAAGATATGTCCCAAATCTCTTCAAGTTTCCAAAAAAGAGTATCGGTATTTAATACAAGGCGCATAAATAACGTATCCGTAGTCACAGAGAATACATGAAAGAGAGTTTTCCCTTCACGAAAGACATGATGCAGCCCTAATTTTCGAATTACATATTCACGTCCTTTCCAGATAACAGTCTGTGGTATAACGTATGCAGGGTTTGCTGTATATGAACAAAGAACCGATACAGGTTCTGAGATTTTAAAAGATGAGAGGGCTTTTCTTTCGTCTATTGTTTGGGTTGCCATACATTACAATAACCCAAACAAAAACCAAAAGTCAACAGAGCAAAACAAACATTAAAATTGCAAAAAAGGGTTAGCGACTGAAATCCCTAAACCTGAAGAAAAGATATTATGCAGCAAGCGGGACTTCGTCGTACATATGCAACCACACGACACTTGGTATTTGAATGCCAACTCTGGCAAATGCATTCTTTGCCATTGCCCAGGTCTGGGCTATCATCCCCAAAGTCGTTCGTCCACTTGCATGATCGTAATTTGTCTAAAAGACATCGAAATAGAATTGGCCTTCATGTTCAAGCATTTGGTAGACGACACGTGCCGGTTCAGCATTCTGACAACGCGCGCACAGCCAAACCTGTTCATGAACGGTGATTCCTTTCAATTGATGAATCCGAAGAAATGTTTCATCTTCAATTTTTAGGGTTTCACCTACTGTCCAATTTATCTCCCTGAATGGGGTTTCTGACATACCTCGCATAGAAGCACCTCCATTCAAACTTTCGATACAGAGATTATACACTCAAAAAATCCACTTTGAATAATGAAACAAAATAATATATGATGTTTTCTAGATACGTTATGCATCTTGTTAAAAAAGCATTGGCAGTAGTTTCTCTCGGTGCTTTTTTCACCCTCATTTTTCTTCTCTCCCCACAAACCGTAACAAAAGGAGCACCACAAAATTTCACCAATGAAACAATTATTTTAAATCTTGTTGAACCGACAGGAATTCAATTTTTGCCCGACGGACGAATGATTATTATTAACAGGTATGGATCTGTCAGAATGGTTCAAGCAGGTGCAACGACACTGGACGCAACACCGGTGCTTACCCTAACAAACATTAATACAGACCAAGGCGAGCGCGGATTAGTCGGAATTACCATTGATCCAAACTTTGCTTCAAATGGGTATATATATCTCTTCTACACAGCAAACAGTCCTCTGAGAGATCGCGTTTCTCGCTTTACAGTGAATGGAAATACAGCCGCTTTGAATACTGAAGTTGTGATTTGGCAAGACACCGTTGAAGCACAATTGTGGCATCACGGGGGAACTATCGCATTTGGCCCAGACAGTAAACTCTATATTTCAACAGGAGATGGTTTTGACAGCCCTGTATCTCAAAACTTAGCAAGCTTCAGAGGAAAAATATTGAGAGTTAATTCAGATGGCACAGTACCAACAGATAATCCGTGGGCCGGAGATGGTAATTCTAGTACACTTGATCATATTTGGGCACGAGGACTCAGAAATCCATTTAGATTTTCATTTGATTCTCTCAATGGGAGAATGTACATCGGAGATGTTGGTGGGAATAACCAGGTTTCTTCAATTGAAGAGGTTAATCTTGGTGCGGCAGGTGCCAACTTTGGATGGCCAGTTTGTGAAGGGAATTGTGGAACTGCTGGAATGACCAATCCAATATTCACCTATCCACATAACAATCGAGATTCATCTGTCACTGGCGGAATTGTGTATAGAGGAGGAAACTTTCCAAGCGCTTATCAAGGATCATATTTCTACGGAGATTATGTACAAAATTGGATTAGACGACTTACTTTTGATGCAAACGGGGTTGTATTAGGGAGCCAAAACTTTGAGCCTGAAAGCGGTGGTAGCGATGGACCTTACGGCGAAATAGTTGATATTAAGCAAGGGCCTGATGGTGCACTCTACTATGTAGACTTTGGCGCAACATGGGAAGGTGTTTCAAATCCGGGCACAATACGACGAATTAAATACACTGGCGCAAACACACCTCCCCTTATCACACAAGCTACAGCTGATGTGACTTCTGGACCAGGACCTCAACTCACTGTTTCATTTACGGCAGTTGCAACAGACGCTGAAAACAATCCACTGACATATACCTGGGCTTTTGGTGACTCACAAACGGCAACAGGTGCACAAGTCACTCATACATACACACAAAAAGGGCAATACGATGCACGAGTGACGGTTTCTGATGCACAAGGACAAACAATTTCAAATCCCATTACGATAACAGTAGGCATCGCTCCTGTTGTTACAATTCTCTCTCCATCCACTGGTACAACATTCAGAGCAGGGGACGTTATTAGTTATTCAGCAAGTGCAACAGACAGCGATAGCAGTATTACTGCAGCTAACTATTCATGGCGGGTGATTATGAACCATGCCAGTCATACCCATCCGGAAGAAGGACCGATTAATGGAGTGACAAATGGAACATTCACAGTTCCCGTATCAGGACATGACTTAGACAATACAACGTCCTTTGATATCGTTGTAACAGTCACAGATGAAGTAGGGTTATCAGATACCAAGGCCGTTCGAGTAAACCCTGAAACAGTGCAACTCACGTTGACAACAAACCCAGTTGGCATTCCACTTGCGTTTGGACAAGAATTCGGACTAGTGACACCATTTACAACGTCACGCGTTATCGGGTTCCAAATACCAGTCGTAGCACCGACAACAACAACAGTTAATAATAGTCAGTACGAGTTTACTTCATGGTCCGACTTGGGTGCTGCAAGTCACACGATAACAGTACCAACAACAAACCAAACAATTACCGCGACTTATACCCAAACAGCACCGTCAACAACAGCATCTCTCACCTTTGACGGAGTTGATGACTTTGCCTTCAACAATCAAATAGGGGCGAGTGGCACACAAACAATTGAAGGATGGATTAAACCAACTGTTGCTTTACAAAACACTATAGTTTTAGGCAATTTTAACGACTCAAATGGATGGTCAATTGAATTAACTTCCGGACAGCCGACGTTTTGGAGAGGGAGTGGTGGAAGTTGGTCAAGCATCCAAGGAACAACAGCGCTACCAGTAAACGCATGGTCACACGTAGCAGTGACACATAATGCAACTACGGGCGATACCAGAATATACCTTAACGGCATTCAAACTGCCGCTGCAACCATGAGTGCAATCGGTGCAACCAATAGCTTTAGACTCAACAGTAATTCAGGGTATCCGTTTTTCGTCGGACGAATTGATGAAGTTCGTGTATCAAATGCAATTCGATATACAACAGCATTTACCCCAAGTGCAACGGCATTTAGCACAGACGCACAAACAGTGGCTCTCTATCACTTAGACGAAGGTTCGGGCCAAGTATCAGCTGATGCATCTGCAAACAATTACACATTAACACTTGGACAGACAAATGCCGTAAATGCATCAGATCCAACATGGACAGTAAATGACTCACCGTTTACCGTAAGTACGCCGACACCCACACCAACTGCAACACCAACACCTTCACCGACCCCAAGTCCTACGCCTACTCCTTCACCGACACCTACCGCAACACCGACAGCGACTCCAACTCCTACTCCTACTCCTAGTGCTACGCCAACTCAAACGCCTACGCCATCACCAACACCAACGCCGACACCACCACCTGTGGTAAATGGAGCACTCACATTTGATGGGTCAAACGACACAGTAGGCACTGCAGCAATTTCCTCACAGGGAACAAAAACAATTGAAGCATGGGTGAGACCGTTGGTTGCAAATGAAAACGCTGTTGTCGCAGGCAACTATAATGACAACAATGGATGGGCTTTGGAATTAAATAACGGTCGAGTAGCGTTTTGGGTTGATAATGGCGGGGGATGGAGTTCGGTTACCGGAACAACACAATTAGCTGTAAATACGTGGTATCACATAGCAGCTACTTACAACGCAACTACGAGAGTTGCTGTTATATATGTGAATGGCGTTGCACAGGCTACAAGAAATGTAGGACTAATCCGAAATGTCACAGCATTTGTTTTGGGAGGGTCAACTGGATATCAATATTTAAATGGACAACTTGATGAGGTGCGCCTTTCAAGCATCGTTCGGTATACTGCTAATTTCACCGTACCTTCAACACAGTTTACAAACGATGCCTCAACTGTTTTGCTCTATCACTTTAATGAAGGAACAGGGCAAATAGTGACGAATGCAGCAAGCACTTCTTACTCATTATTTTTGGGTGGGACCAGCGCTATTCAAACGTCCGACCCAGTCAGAATTACATCAACCGCACCAACGGAATAACTAGACGAGTGATGGGCAACTGTCTATACTAAAATCATGAAACCTGAAACGATCAAAGCCATTTTTACAAACCTTCTTTTTGTAATAGGAGTAATCCTCATGATTACCGGATTTATCCAAGGAACACGAACAGTTGTTAAACTTGCTGTTTTTGAAAACTATCCACTCGAAACATGGGAAGAAACAAAGTGTGAGCAATATCCATATGTCGCAGCTCCGGTTGACAGTGAAAAAACGACACCAGCAGAAGTGAATCCACGCGTTAAAGAAGACTGTAAAGCGCAGCTTGCTACAGAGCGAAAAGTAAAAATGACAGAAGATATCGTAGCTTCCATTAGTTTCCTCGTTTCCGGAGCAACACTCGTGTATTTCTTCAGAAGATTTATCCTCAAATAAAAAGTCCCCAACGTGTTAACACATTGAGGACCAACGATGAATGGCAATCAATCAGGCAGTGGAAGCAGCGTTGTCAGGCTGGGTATATTCACCCTTGCCATAAACAAGGACTTTGAAAACCGTCTCATTTTTGTTTCGGCGCTTATGTTGTTCAAAGTCGCGGTCTCGTCTTACAACCAGAGGGTCACTTTTTCCCCTCAAGTGCATCACGACGACTCCGCCAGTGGGTAAAGCATTCGTGAGCTTGTTCCACCGAATCTTGCCCAGCTTCTTCCCTGAGAGATCTGTCATTTCAAGCATTTCTTACTCCTAATATCAATAAATAGAAGGACAGTTTTGCCACTCCCTTTTTTTAGGGAAATTGTAGTATATAAAATTTTTATGAAAAATGCAAACTAATATAGGATACATGCTGGGTGACGAAAACGTCACCCAGCTGTTGAAGCTCGTTACTCAAATTTCTTGCTGTGCTTTTTATCGCACTCTGCACAATGGAAGCCTCTATTGCCAGTGCAGTACGTGCATGTGCAGTTACACCGGCGACGACGGAGCGCTACATGTCGATACAAGCTCCATAGTAAAAATAACTTAGTCACAGAGTTACTCCTTATGAAAAAAAGTAGAACGAGCCACTTGGCTACAAGTGTACGCAATTATATACCTTTTTTATTTTCTTACAAAAGAGGTCTTGTTTATAGACAAGAAAGCATAAAATCCATACACTGAAACATATGAGTTTACCTGCCCTGAAAAAAGCTTCACTCCCAAAGGCTCCCCCTTTAGTAAAGCTGCTCGGACCAAGCTTTATTCTCTTAGGCCTCGGGTTAGGAAGTGGGGAGTTGATTCTCTGGCCATATCTCGCTTCTCAGTATGGGTTAGGTATTATTTGGGGGGCAGTGTTGGGTATTACGTTGCAATTTTTCATTAATATGGAAATTGCACGATACACATTAGTGACAGGGGAGAGCGTGTTCGTAGGGCTCACCCGAAAGTTAGGTGGCATTTCACCTATTTGGTTTATTTTCTCAACGCTTATTCCCTGGATGTGGCCGGGAATAGCTGCAAGTGCAGCAACGCTTCTTGCGGCGCTTTTTGGCATCTCATATACCCCTATTATTCCGATTGGGTTATTGCTCGCAATTGGGGTCATTTACACATTAGGGCCTGTTATTTACAAAACACAAGAAACGCTACAGCGTTTAATTATTATTATTGGAGTACCATTTATTTTTGGACTTGCTATTTATTTTGCTGGCCCAAGCGATTGGGAAGCGCTGGGGAGAGGCGTGTTAGGATTTGGGTCACACTTTTGGTTAGTGCCTGCAGGAATTTCCGCAACGACATTTTTGGCTGCGTTTGCGTACGCAGGCGCCGGTGGAAATTTAAACCTCGGACAGTCGTTATATATAAAAGAAAAAGGGTATGGGATGGGGAAGTACTCAGGACGGCTCACAAGTTTTTTAACGGGTAAAAAGGAGGATGTGTCGCTTATTGGTACAACATTTGAAATGAATCAAAAGAATGTGTCTCTCTTTAAAGATTGGTGGAGAAAAATTAACATTGAGCACGCAGTAGTCTTTTGGGCAACAGGGGCAACAACAATGCTCCTTTTGGCACTACTTGCATACATTACTGTTTTTGAAAAATCGAGCACTTCTGGTATTAACTTTGTGATCGAAGAGGCACATGCTATGACTGCCCTCGTTGGTCCAGCTGTGGGTGTTTTATTTTTATCTGTTGCAACGGTTATGCTTTTCTTTACTCAATTTTCAGTGTTTGGAACCACAAGCAGGATTATGACTGAGAACTTACTCCTAGCTAGTTCTGCATTTAAAACAAAACATGCAGGCAATTATTTCTATTTCTTTTTGTGGCTACAAATTCTTTTGGGAATAATTGTATTTCTCCTTGGGTTTAAAGAACCGCTTACCTTGGTTATTATTGGAGCGGTCCTCAATGCATTTTCAATGTTTATTTATACCGGTCTTGTTTTGTGGCTCAATAAAACAAGCCTTAAAAAGGCAGTACAACCAAACAGGTTTAGAACCAGTATTGTCAGTGTGGCATTTCTGTTTTACGGTGGCTTCAGCTTGTACACAATTATCGACCGTCTGTTTTAGACTCAGTGCGATATAATAGATGGTATGCGCAAGCTGTTTTTTGCATTATTACTCATTGGAGTTTCAGTACTTTCATTCATTGGTGGCAGAGTATCACGGACCACTGATACTCGTGTTTTTACGCTGAATCCCACTCCTGTTCCAACTCCATTAGCCAAATATACAATTGAAACACTCAAAAATGCGACAATCGTTCCAGGTTCTTTTCAAAGCGGTGAATTGATCAATGACACGAAAGACATTACCGTGCAAACATTTCATATGAGCTATGATCCAACACTCTCAAATGGACCTATTAAAAAAGTGAGTGGAGTTATAAACATGCCAAAAGAAGGATCAAACTTGCCACTTGTTGTCATGCTCCGAGGATTCGTTGATCAAAGCATTTATGCGCCGGGTGTTGGTACCAAAAATGGAGCCGCCTTTTTCGCAGAAAATGGCTTTATTACAGTGTCGCCAGACTTTCTTGGATACGCGTCTTCAGACAGCGAATCAGGAAACATCTTTGAAACACGGTTTCAAACATATACGACAGTACTCACGTTACTCCACTCTATCCCAACTCCTTCATTTTCAGATTTAACTGGCGGGCGTTGGGACGGGAAAAATATTTTCATATGGGCACATAGTAACGGTGGGCAAGTGGCATTGACCACGCTTGCCGTGACTGGGGAGAGTTATCCAACGACACTCTGGGCACCTGTTACCAAGCCGTTTCCGTATAGTGTTTTATACTACACCGATGAATCTGCAGATGGAGGGAAATTTATTAGAAAAGAATTAAGTAAGTTTGAAACGCTATATAACACTGATCAGTATTCCTTCACAAATTACCTCCCAAACATTAAAGGTCCGCTGCAATTTCAGCAAGGTACCGCTGATGACGCTATTCCATTTGAATGGACACGAAGTATCGTAAATAGATTGAGAAAAAATGAGGTCGAAGTAAGCTACTTTGAATATCCTGGTGCAGATCACAATATGCGGCCATCATGGGATGAAGTAATTGCAAGAGACATTGCCTTTTTTAATAAGTGGATGATAGTAGCTCAAGAAGAGTAAGTACATGTCATAAAGTGTTACACATTCTTGAAATTTTGATATACTAGGGTATACAGTTTATATA
>ERZ761594.95-NODE-95-length-41437-cov-36.532115_pt1 | contig 41437 bp, 52 predicted proteins | sample MGYA00511036_ERZ761594 | MGnify/ENA primary metagenome ERZ761594 (study PRJEB28899, sample SAMN03785561) | bioreactor sludge metagenome | biome: EBPR Sludge; feature: EBPR Bioreactor; material: 0.22µm filtered reactor supernatant | place: Saint Lucia: Queensland... | reverse complement strand
GTTGGCAGCTCGCAAGGCTCATAACCTTGAGGTCGCTGGTTCGAGTCCAGCCCCCACTACTCCCGGCGAAAGTCGGGATGGTTGCGACACTTCGCGTGACAGCCGGGAAAGACCGGCAAAGTGGTCGAGTAGCTCAATCGGTAGAGCATCCGATTTGTAATCGGACGGTTGCAGGTTCGACTCCTGTCTTGACCTTTGGTTCCCACGTCGTCTCGGTACCGGGATTTTGGAAGCGACCATGAGCGATTGCGGCTTTCGTGGGCTACGCAATCGCCGTTTATGTCGAATGGCAATCAAACGTTCTCAATTTCGATCGGTTTGGAATAGCGACGGGAAAGCGATGTTGAGTTCGTAAGAGAACGTTTGCCGGGCCTGCCGCACTTCCTCAATAAGCTGGCCGCGAACGTGGCGGCTGGTGAGCTTGAGCAGAGCGGTTCGCAGTTCGAGTCTGCGGTTCGACGCTGTTGATTTTTGAAAGTGAGACAAAAAATGATACACAGAATCTCGCTTGCCGCTGACGATTCAAACGTCGCTTTGGTTGAACTTGAGCGAGAGAAGATCGTAAAAGTGGACGCTTGCGAAATTGATCGTATTACAAAGTTCTCATGGATCGCAAGAAACAGCAAAGGTAAGTTCTATGCGTGCGCTTTAGACCGACCAAAACGAAAGGGCGGTCGGTATGTCATTTTGATGCATCGCCTGCTTCTCGGCTTGGATATTGCCAGTCGAGATTCACGTTTCATTGACCACATTAACGGCGACTCGCTCGACAACCGGCGAAGCAATCTTCGCGTTGCAACAGAACAGCAGAATCACTGGAACTACCCAAAAACACATTTGGGGCATCCACTGTTTAAGGGTGTTCGTCGTCACGGAAATCGCTGGAAAGCATACATCTGCCTCGACAATAAGTATCGGCATATTGGCAGCTTTGTTACTGACATCGAAGCGGCGAAGGCGTATGACAAGGCCGCAATTGAACTCTTTGGAGAGTTTGCGAAGCCTAATTTTGAACGTTAGTTGAAGGATGTTTGGAGTTGGTTGGAACGGTTGGACCGCCATGAAGCTCGCGATACGGAGTCGCGAGGGCACGGACATCGCCTACCGCTCGTTTGCCAAGATGGCCGGCGAGCGCTGGTTTCACCCAGCAAAAAGGCGGTAAAGCCACTTTTACAAAGGATCGCTTTCATGTTGTGCATTTCTCGAAAGAAGAATGAGTCGTTTTTGCTCTACGACGAACGGAGCGGGCAGACCGCCAAGGTCGTGATTATTTCGACCGCAGACGGCAAGGTGAGAATCGGAATCGAAGCCGATCAATCCATTCGGATCACGCGAACTGAATTGCTAGATCGACCACCACGAAATGAGAGGCCGGCGGCATAGCTGGAAATGGACAAGGAATGGCGAGCAGGCCAGAGTCCCTGAAATACAAACGCAATTGCGAGATATGCGGGAAGCAATTTTCAGCATATCCGTCCGATCGAATTAGGACATGTTCCCAGTCGTGCAAAAATCGCCTTCCGCGAAAGAACAGAAAGAGCGCCGATTGGTCGCGAATTCGCCAAGCATGGCGAGGAATGAAAGCTCGATGCCTCAAGGGAGGCACGCCGCTGGGTGAGAAGTATTACTTCGGAAAAGTGAAGGTGTGTCGTGAGTGGATGGATTTCTCGTCGTTTTACGAATGGGCGATAAGCAACGGCTATTCGCCGACCTTGGAAATTGATCGCATTGATCCGCGAGGCAACTACGAACCCAGCAATTGCCGCTGGGCAACACACACGCAACAGTCTCACAACTTTTCCAAGAGGAAAAATGCCAGAACGTCTGTATTCAAAGGCGTGTCGCGACATTCCAGCAACTGCCCTTGGGTTGCACAGATTCACGAAAACAAAAAGACGTTCAATCTCGGATCGTTTAAGACTGAACTGCAAGCAGCTCTTGCATACGACAAAGAGGCCTACAAGCGACGGGGAGAGTTCGCGCGGGTGAACTTTCCAGAAAGACTTGCGATAAGACCGCGAGCCGCCTAACTGTCCAGTACAAAAACGAAGGGACATCGACCGTGACTTCCGATTCCAAAACTATCGCCAACGTGCGACGAGCAATCGATCGCTGGTCGGTCTTTCGCTTCGGCCGCGATCACCTCGACAAGTTAAACATCGACACTCGCCAGTGGCCCGACGAACTCATTGTGTGGGCGGATGGCGAAATCGATCGGCGATTTGCGGAAGTCGTCAAACGACACTTCGACCTGTGGTCGAGCGACGTGGTGAGCATTAGCGGCTGCCTGCCGGCTATTCGCTTGAGCGTGTTTTGGGAGGCGGTGGAGCGGGCAAAATCGCTCGCAATCGCAGAGTCGCCAACGCTGAAAGCGGAGCATCAGGCTGCGTAATCGATGAACCGAACACCCGGCCGCCGTCTGCAACCTTTCGTCGGGTAGCAGCGGCGTGCCGGGCTTTTCTTCCCTACCCGACGAAACCGACGAAAGGAATGCAATCGTGAGCATCGTATTCGATATTGAAACGGGAAGTCTTCCCGACGATCAGCTCTTCGCCATCGCTGGCGATTTCATCGCACCGCCGCATCCCGGCGAATTCGATCCGGCCACGGTGAAATACGGCAACGCCAAAGACCCGGCGCTGCGAAAAGCCAAAGAAGACGAGGCTCGCACTAAGCACGATGCCGCGGTGCGGAACTATCTGGCCGACACGGCCGCCGCGGAAGTTGCGTGGCGCCAGTCGATTCGCGATAAAGCTGCACTTGATCCGACCACGGGCCGCATCCTCGCGATCGGCTATCTGGGTATCAATGAGCAAACTGGAGAGCGAAAAGCTCGCGTCGATTCGATCAACGAAGCGACGACCGAGGCCGCCCTGTTGTCAAACTTCTGGACACTGTGGCGCAAGTCACTCGCCTCTGGACGCCGTTTCATCGGCCACAACATCTTCGGGTTCGATTACCCGTTCGTAATTCGTCGCTCTTGGATCTTAGGCGTCGATGTTCCGGCCGATGCGCTCGACCGAAATAAGCTGCGATCGATCTCGCTTTGCACGATGGAGTATTGGCAGTGCGGCCAGTATCGCGGCGGCGGCTGCGAATCGTCGCTGGGCTATGTCGCCAGGGTGCTTGGGGCCGGCGAGAAGAATGGCAACGGCGCCGACTTTGCCAGGCTCTGGTTGTCGGGCGACGAAACGCTGCGGGCTGAAGCCTTGGCGTATTTGCTGAACGACTTGGACGTGACGGCGAATGTAGCCTCGAAAATGGGGGTGCTCGTCTAATGGCAACCTTCCGACGCGCAACGAAAACCAAATCCCGACTCCGCGCCGCATTCGATGGCACGGCCGGCTCGGGCAAAACCTTCACCGCTCTTCGCGGCGCCGCGTTTATCGCCTCGACGATTCCCGGTGGCCGCATTGCGGTTATCAATTCGGAATCGGGCGCCGTCGAAAAATATCTCGGGCTTGCACCCGATGGAATCCCGTTCGACTTCGACGTTTGCGAATTAACGGACTACGCGCCGACGTCCTACACGGCCGCGATTTTGGAAGCGGGCCGGGCGGGCTATGCGGTGCTCATCATCGACTCACTATCACACGCTTGGGAAGGCTCGGGCGGTGCGTTGGAGTTGGTCGACCGAAAGAAAGGTTCGTCGGCCAACTCGTTCACGGCGTGGAAGGAAATCACGCCGATGCATCGCCGGATGATCGACGCCATTCTGCGATCGCCCTGCCACGTCATGGCGACGATGCGCACCAAGACGGAATACGTTTTGGAAGAGCAGGTCAACCAGCAAGGCCGCAAGGTGATGGTCCCACGAAAGGTCGGCATGGCGCCGATTCAGCGCCAGGGAATGGAATACGAATTCGATGTCGTCGGCGACCTGGACGTGAATCATACGTTGACAGTCAGCAAGACGCGATGCCCGGCGATTGATGGCGTCCAGATCGTGAAGCCGGGCGCCGAGTTCTTCAAGCCGTTGCTCGATTGGCTCAACGGAGGCGTGGAACCGCCAGACGGCTATTACACGGCGAGTGAAGCCGATCTAAAAGCGCTGGAAGATCGGCAAGTCAAAGCAGAGAGAGCAGCAGCCGCGGCGGCGAAAGAAGCTCAGCCGAAAAAGTCGGTTGAAGAATTGATGGCAGAAGCGGCGGCGCGGAATGGCTCCAACGGAAATGGAGAATCGAGCGACGGCGGTGTTGCTGGCGTGCCGGGTTCAACCGGAGCGAGCGAAAGCTCGGGAATTGCACGCGCCAGTCAGTCGCAAGACAGCATCGCCGCCGCTTCTCCTTCACCCACTGAAAAGAAATCCATCGGCGAGCCACCGCGCAACACTACGTTGGAAGAATGGGCCGCCTATATCGCCGCCACGACGCCAGCGAATCGCTCTGATCCTGGTTCGATTACAGACGCTCAGCAAGAGCGAATCAAGGGCTATGCCGCCTGCTTGGCGCCGGAAGTTTCCAAGGATGCGATCAAGCGAGCTATCGAAGCTCGCGGCGCTAACAAGTTGGCGGAGTTGAGTTTCGACAACGCCAACGGCTTGTTGGACAACCTGGTGAGAAAGGGTTTGGAACTGGGAAGGTGTCCGCCGGCGCCGAGAGGCAATGGCCACGCCAACGAAACCCATTTACCCGGAAAGGAGGCCGCGCCGGCCGGCGACGAAAACCCTACGCAGTGAACGGCGAAGCGAGTGGAGTTTTACCGCTTCGCGTTTTCGCCGCGCCTGTTCGTGAGGCAATCAAGCGTTTCGGCTACGTTCGGATGCGCGATGCGTGGGAGCAAGTGCATGGGTTCCCAATGGTGATGGGGACCAATGCGGTAGAAGTGTTGAAGGTGATTGAATCGTTTCAAGACTGATAGTTGATCGTTTTTTCTAACTGCCAAGGAGAATGAAAGAATCATGGCTGCCTACACGATGCCCGACTCAATGGACGTTTCCTCGTTCCTGGACAAGCCAGGGTGGTATCACTTCGCCGTCGTCGACATCAACGAGAACCCCACGAGCCAGAAGGGCGAGCTCGTCGATGCGCTTAAGCTCCAGGTGCAGGTGCTCGATGGCACCGAGCCGAGCCAGAAGAAACGCGAGTTCAACCCATGGCTGAACAATCCGAATCCGTCGCACAAGGATGGCGGCGCGTTTTGCGCCCGCGTTCACCTGCGGCTCGCCCGTGCGCTGGGAATCCTGCCCAATGCAAAGCCGGGTGAGGCGGTGGAGATCGTTTGGGCGAATGGCGTTGGCCGACAATTCGTCGCCAAGATCGGCGTTCGCAAGGGCGACGATGGTCGCGAGAACATGCAGATCGACGGCGCCCACATCTACCACGTCAGCGATGACGAGGTTCGCGACATTCCGAAGGATGCCAATGCGCTGAAGCTGATGGGTGTTGTGGCGAAGCCGGCCGCGGCCGCAGCGAATGGCAGCGGCGCTTCGACCAACGGAAACGGCCATGCCAAGGCCGCCATGCCGTCGCCGGCTGCGCCAGCCCAACAACCTGTCGCGGCTGCCGCATCGGCCAGTTCGTTCGACGATCTGTAATCGCGTCGCGCCAACATGCCGCCTACATGGTGGCCGCCCGCGCCGTTTCGCTGCCATGAGCGGCGCGGGCAATTTTGGATTCTTTGAATTGCAACCTGGACGCTAGGAAGGAATCGCTCTCATGCTAGCCACCCAAGCGGCGAAACGTCTTTGGCGCGACTTTCTGAATCGACTTCGAAGCTGGCGCACCGAATGGCGAGACCAAGCCGCCGCTGACGCCGACTTCATCGCCGAATGCGGTGAGTATCCGCCAGCGATTGCGAGTGCGGCGACGGACACCTTTCTGGCGCGGCATCCGAAACATGGTCGACGACTGTTCTGGTCGGCTGCGCGCGGCATGTGGGCGTATCGGATGGGCAGGGGCGATGATCGATCGATGGTGATTTACGGGCCGGATCGATGGAAGCTGGTGGCGATGGCGGAGAGGGCGGAGGCGTTTGAAAGGGTGAATCCGACGGTGCGATAGAGACGCCAGCGAAGGTCAGCCAGGGAAGCGAACGATGAGTCAGCCGACGATCAAAGCTATCGAGACGAAGTACAAGGGCTACCGCTTTCGGTCGCGTCTTGAGGCGCGGTGGGCCGTGTTTTTTGATTTCTTTGGAGAAGAATGGGAATACGAAAAGGAGGGGTTTGAGTTTTCTGAAAAACGATACCTTCCAGATTTTTGGCTTCCACGTCTTGGGTGCTGGTTAGAAATCAAAGGAGACCATCCAAGCCAAGATGAATTCCATTTGTGCAAAAGTCTATCGCAAGCAATAGACCAGCCTGTCGCAATTGCTTGGGGACTGCCGCAAGCCGTGATTGCACGTCCAATAAAGTCATCAAGCGGTGGATGGTCATATCGCGAATTTTCTGGATGCACTCGATTGACGGTGTACTGCGGCGACTGTACCGACGGCAGCGCTGGCGAAAGCGAGTGGGATCAATGCTTCTTAGCTATATGCAAAAAAGAATCCAATCTTTGCATATGTTCAAATAACGACCACAGTTCGCGGGCATTTTGCTCTCCATCGCTCGATGGTCACTTCCCCGGAATGAAACTGCTTCGAGAAATTGCATTCCCAATTCATGAACAAATGATTGAGGTGGCTAAGAGCGCCCGCTTCGAGCATGGGGAGTCGCCATAGCCCATGCCAGCCGCCACCATCCTAGAAATCGAAGCCATCTACCAATCGGAACGAATTCGTTTCGACGACGTGGCTATCATCCAATGCCGACTCGCGGCATCCACCCAGGCTATGGCAGCCGGTTCGGAAGTAACCCCCGATAACCCAGACTTCTATCGCGTTAATTTGGGGGAGCTATTCGGCGATTCATCCGCCTCGCAATCCGCCCTCATCTCCATCAAAGTCGAGTGCAATCCCGACGACTTTTCGCCCTCCGTCACCTATCGATTTTTCGGCCGCTGGACCGAATACAAAAACCGACATACCGGCCGCTCGGAACAGCAGTTTCACGCTCAAACCTTCGTGCGAGCTAAGCCGCATGGCCGCCAAGGGATCATCGCCTACCTCCGCCAAGCTCCGAATATCGGCCAAGTGCGAGCCTCGAAACTTTGGGATTCATTCAACTCGGATGCGGTGCGCGTGCTTCGCGAGCAGCCTGAAGTTGCCGCCAGCGTCCTGAAACTCGCCGACGACAAGGCAGCGGAAGCCGCCGCATGGCTTGCGAGAGAATCAGCCCTAGAAGATTGCCAGATCGAACTGATCGACGTGCTGGGCGGACGCGGGTTTCCAAAGTCGATCGCGCGCCGCGCGGTGCAGGCGTGGGGAAATCGAGCCAGCGAAGTAATCCGCTTCGATCCGTATCGCTTGATGGGGTTCAGAGGATGCGGCTTTAAGCGATGCGATGCCCTTTACCTTGACTTGGGCCTGCCTCCAGGGCGCCGTAAACGTCAAGCGTTATGCGCTTGGTACACGCTCGCGTCGGACAACGAAGGACATTCATGGTTCCCCCTCGACTACGTTCTAGCGGGCCTTCGCGGTTCGATCACCGGCGGCGAACTGAATCCCGGCGCCGCGTTGAAGCTCGCTAAGCGGGCGAGGGCGATTGCCACGATGCGAACGGATGGGCCTCGCGGCGGGTTTGTCGACCAAGGTGGATTCCTTTGGATTGCTGAAGGAAAGAAAGCGAGGCAAGAGCAAGCAGTCGCCGAGCATTTAGCTGCCGCATCGCTTGAGCCAGCGGCGTGGCCGACTCTCCCCAGCGATTCGCCGCTCTCGCCGCATCAAATTGAGAACTATCAGCGGGCTACCTCGGGCGGAACGATTGCCATCCTTGGCGGGTCACCCGGCACTGGCAAAACATTCACGGCGGCACAAGCCATTAAGGCGGCCATCGCTCTGCTTGGCGGCGACAACATCGCTGTGGCCGCGCCAACCGGTAAGGCCGCCGTGCGAATCACCGAGGCGATGCAGGCTTACGGGATTGATCTGCGAGCCAAGACGATTCATTCGATGCTCGGACGGCCCGGCCAGAATGAAACGACGGGCGAATGGACTTTCGCACACCATGCCGGCAATCCGCTGCCGTTTCGATTGATCGTTACCGACGAATTTTCAATGTGCGATACGGGGCTGGCATGTTCGCTCTTTTCCGCCAGGCCAAAAGGTTGCCACGTTCTGATAATTGGTGACGTGAACCAGCTCCCGCCCGTCGGCCACGGCGCCCCGCTCCGCGACATGATCGCCGCTGGCCTGCCCTACGGTGAACTTCGCGAAATCCGTCGCAATAGCGGCGCAATCGTCCAGGCTTGTGCTGATATGCGTGACGGCCGTTCTTTCCAGTGCGTTAAGAAAGTGGACATCGGCGCGGGCCAAAACCTGAAATTGATCGAAGCTCATTCGCCCGATGCCCAGATTGAAAAGATGCTGGCGGCGTTAAACGTGGCGCGCGGGATGGGCGTCGATCCGGTTTGGGACTGCCAGGTGCTTGTCCCCGTGAATGACAAGTCGCCGTTGGGGCGAAAAAAGTTGAACAAGGTGCTGCAAGAGGCATTGAATCCGACGCCAGCCGAGCGATCGACAGATTGGTGCAGGCCACGCGATAAGGTGGTCAATCTGAAAAACGGATACTTCAAGCTGGTTGAAACTGGCGGCACGCTTGCGGCTGACGATGAAATCGAAACGAACGAGAAGAATGAGACATACATCGCCAACGGCGAGCTCGCCGAAGTGCTGCACGTCGAAGAGAAGTCGTTTATTGCACGGCTAACGAGTCCGACGCGAGTCGTGCGCGTGCCGATGGGCAAGCAGAAAGGCGGCGAAGGCGACGAATCCGCGGATGGCCAGTGCGGCGACGGAGAGAATTCGGATAAGACCGCCACTGGCTGTTCGTGGGATCTCGCGTATGCGCTGAGCACTCATAAATCGCAAGGGTCAGAGTGGCCCGTGGTGATCGTGATGCTTGACGAGTATCCGGGCGCGCGGATGGTGTGCTCGCGCGAGCATTTATACACGTCGATAAGTCGCGCAAAAAAGATGTGCTTGCTGATCGGCAAGCTGGCGACGGCACATGGGTTTACGCGGAAGGTGGCGTTGGGAAAACGCAAAACCTTCCTCAAAGAGTTGATCAGAAGGGAGATTGCGAAATGCCAGCAACCTTAACCCGTCGATCAGCACTCGACGACATCCCCCTCGCCGAACGGCCCATCGTCGTTCCCTGGATCGCGCTCATCGACTCTGGAGAACAGTATCCGTTTCGCTTCGTTGGATTGAAGGCAGACTCAGACGACGACTATCGCCCGCTTTTAGTGCGAACCGAACAGAAACATCTTGGCACTTCGATGGGCGACTACTCCATCGCCGTGCCGCTTGGGGACAGTTCGCAAGTCGGCAGCGTTCCATTCACCGGCATGATGTCGCGTGATTATTACATCGGCCAAGTGTCCGTCGAACGCAAATCACTTGAAGACGCCCACGGAACGATTCTCGGATGGGGCGAACGCCGCGAACGCTTTGAGCGAGAGCTCGCTTCGCTGGCCGCGATGCGCATGGCCGCCGTGGTTGTCGAATGTTCATTCGGCGTTCTGCTGGCGAACGCGCCCGAGTGGGGCGTCAAGACGGCGGCGCAAAATCGCAAGATTCTGCATCGTCAGGTGCTGGCCTGGCAGCAGGAATATCGAGTGCCGTGGTTGTTTTGCGACAACCGCGGGCTGGCGGAAGTGACGACGTTTCGATTGTTGGAGAGGTTCTATAGGAAGTTCGTGAAGGGTGAGAAATGACTCAGAAAATGCAAGTTTATCTAGCCAGTCGATATTCGCGTCGCCTTGAGCTTTGCGAGTATCGAACGCAAGTCGAGGCCGCCGGTATGGCAGTAACGAGTCGCTGGCTAAATGGTTCGCACCAAATCTCAGACGCGGGAGTTCCGATTGGTGATCGCGGCGAGCGATTAGTGGAAGGAGACGACGGAAGCACAAGCGATGAAGCCGCCAGCCTGAGAGAGTTGTTTGCACATGAGGACATAAACGATGTTCTCGAAAGCGAACTCCTCATCGCCTTCACTGAACCACCAAGATCGAACGCGAGTCGTGGCGGTCGGCACGTCGAACTTGGAATAGCCATTGGCGCCGGCATTGATGTCTTTGTCGTCGGATACCGCGAGAACATCTTTTGCTGGCATCGCACCGTTCACTTCTTTCCAACGTGGGAAGAATGCTTTACCGCCCTCAAAGAGCGAGCAAGCAACTGGAAGCCTGAAAACTACAACGACCTTTAATTGAAAAGGACTGGCGAGAAATGAGTTCCACCCTAACCATGCCTGAAAACCTCGATGCCGTCGAAGCAAACGCCGACGCCAGCTATCCCACTGAGGCCAACGAAGATGCGATGTTGCTTCGCATCGCCGATACGATTGACGCCGAGCATGAGGCGGAATCGATCGACACGGAATCGACCGAGGCGGAAGTCGCCAGCGACGACAGCGACACAGAAGCCGCCGCGATTCTCGAAAGCATCACAGGCCAGACATTGGACGGACTGGCCGCTCAAATGGATGCGGCCGACGCGGTGACGGCGAGCGAATCGTCCAGCGAATCAACCCTGGACGACGCTGCGACGACGCCCTCGACTTCGTGTAGCTCTCCGTCCGACGCCGCGTCGACGCCGCGATTATCGGCCAGCGACGATTTCCTCATCCAAATTCAAAATGCCGAAACCGAATGCCGACGCACCGATGCAGTCGTCGTCGATCTCAAAGAGCAATTGAAAGAGGCCAAGGCCAACTATGATTCGGCCGTCAACAAACCGCGAAAGCTCGCCAGCGGCGTGGCTGAAATGATGGCGAACGATGCGGAGCGGCCGCTGTTCACAAAGGTTCTCGATAGCGATCCGGCCAAGGTTGAAAAATGGATTGCCGACGCCGACGCTCATATTCGTGGCGAGCCAACGACCGAGGCCGCGACGCTGGCTGCATCGTCGCCCAGCGATGTAACCAACATTGACACGTCGACAAATTGGCCTGACGGGCATGTTCCTTCACAAGTCGAGATCCTCAAAGACTATCCGGCTTACGGCCTTGAGTCGGGAACCACTCACGACTGTTGTCTCGACGATGCCGACGGCGTGAACGTTGACGACGTGCTGTTGCAGCAAGGCGATTTCCGCGTCGTCGCGTGGCGCGAGCAGACCGACCAGGACGTGATTCCCGATTACGTTTTGGCGTTTCGCGCTGAACAGTCCATAGCCGCTGAGTCAGCGCCGCCAACCGACTCCGATGCGGCTGACGAGGCATCGTGGCGAGCTTTTCGGATCGAAGATCTCGACGACCTGTCCGACGGGACGGTTGGAGCCCTGCATAACGCCGACATCGAAACCGTGGGCCAGTTGGCCGATTACACGGCCGGCGGCAAGCGGCTGACGGACATTCCGAAACTAGGAAAGGCGAAGGTATCGCAGATCGAAGCGGCGAGCTTGAAGTTTTTTGAAGAGCGGCCGGATCGAAAGGCAGGTGCAGACCAATGAACTGGACCCCCGACGACGACGCATACCTGAAGCGCAACTACCGCGACCTAACCGACGCGGAAATGGCAATTGCCATCGATCGCCGCGCGGACGAAATCTGCATCCGGCGCCGCGAACTGGGCCTTGGGCGCCGCTGGTACGCCAAGGGCCAGAATCCGCCGCCGCGGCCGGACCCGACGCCGGAAGAAATCGAGGCGGCCAAGGCGGTGATTCAATCCCGCTGGACAAGGCGTGAGCGCAATAGCCGAATTGCCGACGATCGGGAGCGGGCTAGTGAACGCGGGGAATCGCCCATGCCGCCTGAATTCAGCGTGGTGATGGACAAGGGAAGGTGGCCGGTTTATGTGCCGGTTTAATTGATCTCGAATTTATCTCAAGGATTGACAACCGATGACGACAGCCAGTTTTGACAACGAAATCGCCACTTGCGAACAAGAGCTACGAGAAGCTCAAGAGGCGGTTGCTCAAAAGCTTCGGGATCTTGGTGAAGCTCGCGAACGGAAAGAGGCGGCCGTAAAGGCGGCGGCGATGGGTGGGCAACCTGAGGTGTCGAACGGATCATCGACGACGCTGCTGCTTGACGCCCAGCGACACAACTTGCTCGCCTTTATCGACGAAGAGCCGTCGCGCTACGCGCTCGAAAACCTATGCTATCGGCCCGATATGCATGCGATCGTGGCGACGAATGGCCGTGTGCTGGCGGTTGCAAAGGTGGACGGCGGCCATTACCGCGAACCTTTGATGATTCCGGCCGATATGTTTGCACGCATCGCGAAGGTTGCGAAGGGCAGTCAAATCTCGCTCACCATCGATGGAGCGAAAGCCTCGCTGGCGACGGACGAAATTGCCGCCACGTTCAAGCCGCCGGAAGGTAGGTTCCCCAAAACGGAAGACGTGATTCCGCAAAAGCCATTCGATTGGCATCTAACACTTGACGCACGGTATTTGTTGGCGATTGCGAAACACGCCTGCAAAATTTTGAAGGATGAAGATATCGGCGAGATGGTTCTCTCATTTCGCACCGGCGAAAACGATCGCGGTCAAATTGATTCCATGGTGCGATTCGAACTCAAAGGGCATGACGGCGAAGCGGTGATGTATTTCGTAATGCCAAGAGTGAATGGCTGAGATAGCGAGACGTTGACCTGCCAGGGAAACGAAGGATCGACGAAGGACTCGGTGGCGATGGCGAAGGCGAGACGTTCCGGCGGAAAAGCCGGCAGCGGTAATTACGCGCACTATGACGCCGACGCCGTGCGCGCCGTCGCTCGGGGCCAATGGCTTTCGATTCTCACTGCCCTCTGCGGACTATCCGCCGACATCTTCAATCGTCGGCATCAACCGTGCCCGCGTTGCGGCGGCTCCGATCGCTTCAGGGCGTTCGATAACTTCGCCGAAACGGGCGGCGTAATCTGCAACCAGTGCCATCCAGATAAAAACGGCGACGGCTTTTCCACAGTCCAATGGCATCTTGGCGTCAAATTCTATGAAGCTCTGCGAATGGTCGCCGAGCATCTTGGCGTTCCACCGATCGAGAACGGCAAGCCGGGCCGCGGGCGGCCTCGCAATGACGGCGCCAACGCCGATCCAGCCGAGCACCTGGAATTTCAACCTTGGAACGATGCCCTCGTTGAGCTTCTATTCTGCCCCGAAAAGCGGCCGATCACTTGCCAGGCGATTCAAGCCGTCGGCGGCCGCCTCGCGCGCTATCGCGATCGATTCACCGTCATCGCGTTGCCGGTTTGGGGTGAGCAACTTCAATCCGCGCCGCCCGTCGGTTGGTGCCTCTACAACGTGAGCGGCGGCAAGACGTTGCCGACCGGAAAGAAGCACGCCGACGGCAGCTATGACCAGGTGAAGGTGAAGCTCACCTGGGGCAGTAAGCCGGGCATCATTGGGCCGATCGAACGGATCGTGCAGGTTTGTAAACCTAACTTTACAAATCCGCAAATCCTTTACAAAACCGAAGGCCCCAGCGATCTACTCGCTCTGCTCTCCCTCCCTGGCGCCGGCGACAATCCCGCCTTTCTCGCGTGGACAAATTCCAACGGCGCCGGCGAGCGCCCGCCCGCTTGGATCCCCAAACTCTTCACCGGCCATTCGACCTATGTGATCCACGATGCCGACAGGCCAGGGCAGGACGGCGCAACGTACAAGCAGCAGTCGGACGGACAATATCGGACAGGATGGTGTCCGGCGCTCGCACAGCACGCTGGTGAAACGGGTGTCATCAAAAACATCGTGCTGCCGTACGACGTGGCCGACACACACGGAAAAGATTTGCGGGATTGGATCAACGAGGGCGGGACTCTCGAGCAATTGGCGGCGATGGCGGAGGCGGCGCCGGTGTTTTCGTTGGCGGGAAGCTCGAGCGATTCGGCTGCAGCGACCATGATGGCTACGGCGGCGGCCACCACAGCGGGTCCAGCCTCGCCATCTGTCGCAACGATTATCGAGTACGACGACGATCCCCACCGCCTCGCTCGCGTTTTCTTTCACCAAGTCATAGACCGTCGATTTCTCAAACACTGGCGGGCCGAAGATTGGCAATGGGATGAAGCCCGCGGTTATCGTCGCGTTTCCGAGCAAATGGTTCGGGCTCGAATCAATTCGTGCATTAAACAGGAGTTCGACCGGCTGAATCTTGTCGCTCAGGAAGAGTTCGCCGCGTCGAAAGGCGATCGAGAGCCGCCCAAAGCCCATCGTGTCCAGCGATCGCTCGTCACCAACGTCATCGAGGCGGTTCGATCGACCGTCATTCTTTCCGACGACGTACAGCCCAACACTTGGCTCGGCGAAATGTCGTACGCCCGTCGTCCGTGGATCGAAATGCAGAATGGGATTCTGAAACTCGATCGACTGATGGCCGGCGCGGAGCTCGACGAGGTTCTGGCGCCTCACTCGCCGAATTGGTTCTCTCAAGTCTGCCTCAACTATCCTTTCGATCCGGAAGCAAAATGCCCTCGGTGGGACGCTTTTCTACAGCGCAATCTCGCCGGAGACGTGCAGCAGATCGCTCAACTTCAGGAATGGGCCGGTTACTGCCTACTTCCCGACACGTCACGACATACGTTCATGCTCTTGGAAGGCGAAGGGGCCAACGGCAAGTCGGTCTATTGCGCCGCACTGGAAGCAATGCTCGGCCTCGAAAACTGCTCGCACGTTCCGCTCGAAATTTTTTCGCAGCGATTCGCCCTCACGCAAACGCTCGGCAAGTTGGCCAACATTTCGGCCGAAGTCGGCGAGATCGATAAAGTTGCCGAGGGCCATCTGAAAGCCTTCACGTCTGGTGATCGGATGATGTTCGATCGAAAAAACATGCCGGCCGTCGAAAGCGAGCCGACTGCTCGACTCATGCTGGCCACGAACAACCGACCGCGGATCGCCGATCGTTCATCGGGTGTCTGGCGGCGGATGCTTTTGGTGCCGTTTGAGGTGGAGATCCCCAAGGCCGAGCGGATCGCCGGCATGGATAAGCCTGGTTGGTGGCTTGAGTCGGGCGAGCTGCCGGGAATCTTTCTGTGGGCGATCCGCGGCCTGCATCGCCTCAATCAGCAAGGGCACTTCACCGTTTCCGAAAAGAGCGAGCGAGCTAAGGAAGATTACAGGCACGAATCGAATCCAACGCGTTCCTTCCTGACCGAGTATTGCGAGGAATCGCCAGGACACTGGGTCGCGTCGGAGGAACTCTATTTCAAATATCGCGAGTGGTGCGGAAAAAACGGCTACCACCCTTTGGCCGACCGAAGCTTTGGAAGAGAAGTTTATCGCGCGTTCACGAAAACAGAACGCAAACAGCATCGAGAATCGACAAAAAGATTTTGGGCCTATCACAATTTGAGAATTTCAGGAGAGACGTTCTAAGGTCACCATACCGAAATGGTGACAACTGGAAAAGTTGGTGACATCGTAAACCGTTACTAGAACACGCTTTACCGTCGTTTGTCACCATGTCACCATTGTCACCATTAAATAACTAAATATGAGTGAGAGAGTAATTAGGCCAGAAAGAGCGAATGTTTTTCGGAAATGATTATCCTCGCGCGCGCACGCGCACGCATGGGCCGAGTAGGAAGTGACAGTGACAAATGGGGACAATGGTGACAAACCGATGAGCGGACTTCTCTCGAAAATCCTGGAGCATGAAGTTTCCTGTGTCGCCGATCGGCCTGCGCCGCCCCCGGTTCGTGCGGTCGATCGCCCATTGCGCTCCGAGGTCGCCGCCCCATGCACAATTTGCGGCTCGCCACTCTTCTGGGTTTCGGTTTATCGCCGCGACGTGCTGAATTGCTGGGGCTGCGATTATCCTCCAGCCTGGGCAATGGTCGCCGAGCGATGGTCGATCGTTGCGGCGCCGGGCAGCGCACCGGGCGGCGAGCTGAAATGGGAACAGCATCCACCGGATCGATGGGCGGCCGCGGGATGGGAACGGATACGAGCGAGCGAGCGCGTTGGGCGTGGCGATGATCGAACCGACGCCAGCGACCCGGGGAATCAACCCCTGGATGGTGATGCTCTGGTTGCCGGGGAGGGGGCAGGGAGGGGCGGCCGGCAAGGCGATGGGTTCACCGTTGAATTCGAGTATCACGATTCGCCGGCAAGCGTGCCGCGCGACGCGATGTTGCGTTTGCATCGGCGAGTGGTGGTGACGGATGCTGAATTGGTCGACGGAGCGATTCGAAGAATTGAGGCGTTTGAAAAGTTGACGGCCGAAAGGCGAATGGCAACAGTTGGGAATATGCCGCAAAAGTGAGTAGCAAAGGATTGCAATTGTCAAGGCCGTCCTGTACGATTCCCGATAGATTCGCTCAGCGATTCCACAATTCGACCGGCCATAAGGCGCCGCGCACTTGCTCTCCGTGGGAGTGATTGCGCGGCGTTTTTTGTTTCTTGCTCAGCTTGGAAGCGACATGCAGATTCTGCGCGGAACCGAGAAAGCCATCTTCAAGATCGGCGACCGGCTAGTGAAGGTGGCTCGCGCCAATCGAAACGGCGAAGTCGTCTTGGTGGTTGCCGATGACGATTCGCAGCGGAGCGCCGACGAGCTTTTCCATCATCGGCTTCCCGAGCAATCGCGACGCGAAGATCGGCTGGCGATGAGCGTGGCTTAAACGCTGGCGGTATTTTCTGTTTCACTTTTCCAATCGAGATCGCTCCTATGTCCGAAGCTCTTTCTTTCGAAACCCTGTCTGCCGATCAAGTTGAGGCCGCTCTTTTCGACCGCCTGAAGAATCTCAAAGCCCTCATGGCTGCGGTGAACAAAGCCATCGCCGCCGTCGGCGTGAAGGATCAGGTCGCCGCATGGTTGGACGTTCTGGCTCTCGGTGCTTCGTTCTCGCCATCGACCAACGACGACGCCATCGTTGCCAAGATTCGCGAGTTTCTGTCCGGGCCGACCGCTGAGAAAATCATCGGCATCATCGCCGACCTCGTGGGCGACCTGATGGGCAACGTGAAGACGAAGAGCGCCGAAGAGGAAGCGGCGGACAAGGCGACCGTCGAAGCGGCTGCGATTCCGTGGTCGCTGCTGTTGACGATCGCCAAGATGATTTTCGACCTGATTCAGAACGCCAAAAAGTAGGCGACGGTCATGCCGGTTTTTCGCAACCCGCCGTGGACGCTAACACGAACCTTCGATACGCGGTCTGCCGCTGAGAAGGATTGGTGGCAGGACCATATTCGCGCCGACGATGCTCGGAAGCGTGGGATGGGGAAGGGCGTTGTCATTTGCTACATCGACACTGGCGCAGACCTTGAGCACTCCGACCTCAAGGCGAACATCGTCGATGCCAAGGACTTCACCGGCAGTCCTTTCGGGCCGATGGACGTGAACATGCACGGCAGTCACGTCGCCGGCATCGGGTCGGCAGTTGAGAACGATGCGGGTGTGAAGGGTGTTGCTCCGCTTTCCAAGATTCTCGTTGCCAAGGCGCTCGGTGACGACGGTTCGGGCTACGACAACTGGATTGTTGTCGCAATCAAGTGGGCTGTTAAAAAGGGGGCGAACATCCTCTCGATGTCGCTCGGTTCACAAACGCCATCGCCTCTCATTGTGAAGTGGGTTCACTGGGCGATCGACCAAGGAGTTACTGTCGTCTTGGCGGTTGGGAACGAAGGGCAGGTAGGCGTCGGCGATCCTGGTAGGAACTCTAAGAACGGCATCCGTGTTGCCGGCTTCGGTCGCGACGGGAAGATTGCAAAGTTCTCAAGTCGCGGGCCGGAAGTCGATGTTGCGGCGCCGGGTGTTGACATTCTCTCTTGCATCCCAGGCGGCAAGTGGGCGCGCATGTCAGGCACTTCGATGGCGACGCCGATCGTCGCTGGCGTCTGTGCGTTGATTATGTCTTCGACGCGAAAGAAGCTCACGCCGGCAGAGGTTAAGAAGCGGCTGCTGGCGACTGTTGATGACGCCGGCAAGCCGGGGCACGACAACGATTTCGGGTTCGGCGTCATTCGCCCCGACAAGGCGGTGTTCGACGACGAGGATGTTTCGGCGACGACGCCGGCGCACAAGGAGTTTGACTTCGGCATCTTCAAGGCTGTTCAGCTAAAGAAGGGCGAAGTCGCTCCGCACGATGGGGCGCTCATTTACTAAGCCAACCGTGAAGAACTTGACCGCCACACTTGTTAGCGCGATGGTCGCCCTCGTTGCCGTTGGCGATTTACCGCCAGCGTTCGGGCCGCATCATGCGGTCGCGGCGGCGGCATTGGATGCTGGGGCGTTGGGGCCGGTCGAGGCTCCACACTATCGCTACTACTGGGCAATCGACCCGGCTGAAGAGTTCCACGACGCTTTCGCCTACGCTCTGAATACTGCCGCATCTCACTCGCCGAATCTGTATCAGCATGACCGGCTTGCCGATGGGCGACTGATTCGCGTGGACCTTCGCAGGCTTGCTCCGCAGGCGAAGGATTACGCTCGGCTTGTGGCGATTCTCGAAGGGCTGGCGGGCGTCGATCCGTACTTTCACGTTCAGGGCCGGCGTAAGGTCGCACCATACAAGGCGAGCGACGGCAAGACTTACGATTTCGTCGTTGGAACCGACCTCGCTCTGCATACCGACTTGCAGCACCATTTGCTGTTGACGACGCTCACTGGTTCATCCGCTCCGATTCTGCGGGCGGACTGGTTTCTGGTGAAGATGCTCAGTGTGTTGGACGGCGGGCTGTACTACCGCCTACGCGGTATTGAAGCGAAGCCGGAGAAGGGAACGGCGGAGCAAGCATGGCACGAATTGCTCGGCGCTGATCCGGCGCAAGCGGCTCGACTGCGAAGCGATGAGCGGCTGGTGACGTGGCATAGCAACGTGACCGGCAAGCCGCGTGCGATTGAGTTCTTCTACGCGGCGAATAGCCGACCGTCGCTTGGTCCGTCGCTCTTGACCATCACCCGCGATTTCTTCGACGGGCCGATTGACGGCAAGCGGCATGTGATGAAGAACCTGCTCAATTACAGCTTCGACGGCAGCGAACAGATCGGGATGCTGCCCAATGGGATGCTCGCCTTTGCTTTGTTCGACGCGGCGGGCGGGCTGGTCGATGTCGCTCCGCAAAACCTTGTGACCGACCGAACCGTTCCGGGACCGCACACGGCGAACCTGCAAGCGGCGGTGAGTTGCATCCGTTGCCATGCCGCCGACGAAGGATGGAAGCCCGCTCAGAACGATTTGAAACTCGTCACGCAAGGCAAGTTCGCCATCGACATTTTCGATGACGAATCGAGCAAGGATGATCCGGCTGACACTCTCGACCGCTTGGTTGGACTCTACGGCGGCGACATGGACGAACCGCTCCGGGTGGCGCGCACAACGCACGCTAAGGCGGTATTCGCGTTGACCGGAAGCGAACCGGCGACCGTCATGGAATACGTCGGGCAGGCGTACAACCGCTATGCGTATGACGCGATTACGCCAGCCGTGGTCTGCCGCGAAGCCGGCTATCAAGTGAACGACGATAACGCCGTCGCTGTCTTCAACGAGATATGCCCACCGCTACCGCCGAACGCTCTAGGCGTCTCGCCAGAGTCGATCACGATTGCCAGCTTGCGGTCTTGGACGAAAGAGAAACCGATTCGCGTGCCGCGCGGAGATTGGGAACAGGAGTTTGCCGATTTTGCTCTCCGCGTGCGAACTGCAACCAACGAACGAAACGCTGAAGGTGCTGAATGAAAACCGCTCGAATCATCCTCATCGCTCTCGCCCTCGTGGCGACCATCAACGCATCTCTCCTGGCGTGCGATAGTTGCCGGCGAAGGGTATGCGTGCTTAGGTCACATCCGGTAGTGACCCCCACGGTGAAGGTCGCACCAGCGGCGACACCGAACTATTCAACGAGTTCGACGGACAACTCTCTGACCTACAACCTGACGTACAACATCCAATCGGGCCAGCTCCCCGCCGCCCAAGGCGATACGCTCTACGGCTATCGAGCGGCGACGTATTCCGCGACAGACTTGGGCGTGGACAACTACATCTCGCAAAGGTTGGTCGCTGACGCTTCGGCGATTCAATCAAAAGTTCTCGCCGGCCAGCAAGCGAACGCGGCGGCGGCGGCGGAAATCGCCAAGCTGCAAATCAAGGGGCAAATCATCACGTCGGCGTTAAACGCTCTGGCGGACACGTCGGCGACTTCCGAACAGACTCAAGCGACGTTCACGCAGAACATCCAGGCGTCGGCAAGCGTTGGCGGGGCGTCGGCACGGGATCATGTAGTAGCGAATAGTGCGGTCGCTCAACGAACCGTCGAACTGGTCAACGCGAAGTGCATTGCCTGTCACGGACCTTCCCGCCAAGCGGGCGGACTCGACCTATCAAATCTGGCGAACGTCGATGGGCAGAAAGTTCTCGCCCGTGTAACGAGTGCCGATCCGACGAAGCGAATGCCGTTGGGTGAAGGCGATGTTCCTGGTACGCCGTTGCGTGTGCAGGAGTTGAGCATTTTGTTTCATGCTGTGGGGGTGGAGTAGCTCATGGTTCCAACATTGTGCGGTATTTTGGGAGGGATTGTCACGCCCGTCGTAATGGTCTGTGTGCTGTTTTCAATGAGCAAGCGTAACCCAAGCAAGACGACTGGCGGCGCGTACGCGGCGGTGGCTGGGATGCTGATGATTCCCGCAGTCATCTTCGGTGCGCTTTTGGGCATCTTGCTAGGGCTGTTGGTTTCGTGAGTTTTTGTGGGTCGGTAGCTCAGCAGGTAGAGCGCCGGGTGGCACCTGGAGGTCGTCGGTTCGAATCCGGCTCGATCCTTTTCGACTGTCGTTTTCAACTTTTCACAAAGGGGCTTGTCCAATGAGAAATCTGTTTGTGTTCCTGCTTCCTCTCGTTCTCTTGCTGTTCGTCGTTCAGGACGCATCGGCTCAAATCTTCGCTCGCAACCGCGACGTGAATATCAACGCGAACGGCGTCAACGTCCAGGTGGACCGTCGCCTGTTTGGTCGCGACCGCGTGTTCGTCAACGGCGCTCGCGTCGATAACCGGCGAGTGAATCGAGGGCGCGATATTAACGTCGTCGCCGTGCCGTTCGCCAATGCGGCGTTCGTGAATCGAAACGTGGTTGTGGCTCCGGTTCGCTTCAACGCTTTTGGCGTGGCGGTCAAGCAAGACGCTTTCGGCAACGTCTTCGAGGTCGATGCGTTCGGCAACGCTCGCCTGGCAGGCAACGTGTTTAATCGCGGTTTCCAAGGAACGGTCTTTCGGTCGTCGGCGTTCGCGTTCGGTTCGCCGTTCGTATCGCCGCAGGTCTCGGTGTTCGGTGGGTCTTGTCACTAAGGGGGTGATCTCGATCTAGGGCGACGTAGCTCAACGGCAGAGCACCGCGCTGGCAGAGACAAGTCACGCGAAGATTCGGGGTTCGATTCCTCGGGGTCGCTTTTGAGAAACACGATGAAAAATATACTCGCTTACCTTCTGCTGCTTTTTTCAGGTTCGGTGTTCGCCGCCGAGCCCCCGCGCGTCGCTTGCTGGAATGTGAACGATTGGGGCCTCGCGCACCAGCACGAACTGGCCGACGCCGGGCATCACGTCGAGTGGACCATCGGCGTGCCGATCTTGATTCAAAACGCCAACAATCCGAAAAAGCTGGAACGGTTTCTCGAAGAGAACGAGTCGCACCTGTCGCGGATTCCCGCCGGCGCACCGATCACGATTCGGTACCACAACTGGCTTTCTGACTTCACCGAGGTCAAGCCCGAAGATCGCGGGCCGATGGAAGATTCGCCGCTCGTCTGGCGATTGCGCGACGACGGTTCGCTCGACTCTACGCCGGTTGTGTGTCCCTTCGGACCCATCGAAGCATGGGCGGCGCACGGCAAAGCGACGGCGGAAAGCGTCTTTCTGGCCGGCATCGTCGCGAAGCTGCCGAACGCCAGCCATATCTTGGCGCTGGAGAACAACGAGCCGACGAAGCAAGAGATTGGCGCGTTGACGATTCCGCGACCGCGCGTTCCCGGCAAGCCGGTGGAAACGGACGAGTGGGGGAATCGACTGCGCGACTGGCGGCCCGACCTGGAAAAGATCAACCTTCGTGCGGCGGAATACGCGGCCCTGCATCCCGACGCGAACGAATTGCAGGTGGCTCTAGATCGCATGTACCGCGAGCGCTACGAAGCGTTCACGGCGGCATTCTTGTCGAACCTGCCCGAAGTCTGGCGCGGTCGCGTTTACACCGGCGGCTACGCCGACACGCCGATCGATCGCCTCGACTTTGATTACCGAAACCCATTGCTCGATTGGGGGTTCTCGCCGGGCGGGATGTCGCTCTACCTGCACCACGAAAAGAGCGACAGAATCTACGCCGACAAGTCAGGCTCGCCGCTCACCGATCACCGCCGGCTGCGCTCGCCGCTCACGGTGGCCCTCAATACCGCGCCGCTCCATGAGATCGTGCAATCGCTACGCCCCGGCCAACCGAATGAGGTTTCCGTCTGGCTCTCGCCGACGTATGGCCGCAAAGTAGGCCGCGACGAAATGGGCCGCTACTTGACACCCACAGACTCGCTGGGCTTCTACCGCGGGCTAGTCTGGGCCACCCGCGCCGACGTCTTTCGATACTTCGCCGCCAGTCAGACGAAGCTCGACGGAGTGTTCTACGACAACCCGAGCGACCCGCCAGAGGTCCGGCATTGGACCGAACGCGACTTCTACAACTCGCTCTTGGAGGCGGTCGATGAAGTTCACAGCGACGCGAAGCTCTCGCGGTTCTATCGTGAAGCCAAACCGATCTTCACCGACGACCCTTCGTTCTTTCGCTGGGTCTTGCCCAGCGGCCCGGTCAAAAACCGACTCTTGACCACCGATGCCGATGCGCCGCGATACGACGCCGACGGCAAAGACCTCTGGTCACAGAAGGACGGCCAGATAGAACACAACATGTTTGCGCTCGGCTGGCGAATTGGTGACGACCCCAGCGGCCCGACATTGATCTTCGCCTATTCGCCGACGGCCATGCGTGAGAACGTCACCGTGCAAGTTCCGGAACTTGGCGATGTGCTCATTCCGGAAGTCGGCCCCGCCGGCGTCTTCCACTTCGCCGGCGCCGAGCTTCCCGATGTTGACCCGCCGCCGGTTGATCCTCCCGCCCCGCCCGATCCGCCGCAGCCGCCGCCTTCAGGCAGTCCCGCCGCGCGAGCCGCCGCTTTGTTGCGTCAGGCCCGCGAGCTGATTGAGAAAGCGGAGGCGGAACTCGTCGAGTAGTTGATCGTGTTACAGATTCTCTAACTAAAGAAGGCTCAACGGAGCAGCGGAGCATCGTATGAACGAAGAACGAATGTTGAAGTGGTTCGCGTGGGCGCACTTGCCGCCGCATTTGCAAGAGGCGTCAAAGCCGTTCGGCGAACTTGCTGAGCGAATCGTCGCGACGACTGACGCAGGGCCAGAGCGAACCGTGGCGCTGCGAAAGCTTCTCGAAGCCAAAGACGCGGCCGTTCGCGCGAAGCTCAATCCTGGCTGCTAAATGCTCACCGCCCTCCTATCCGTCGTCATCGCACTCCTACCGCACACGCCCATCGTGCGCGACCGCTGCGATCTCGTGGAGGTGAACCACTTCTACGACGAAGAGGGCCGTCTCGTTTTCGATCAGGTCATCTTTTACGACTGGTGCGATTCGCAGTGCCGCTACAACGTCTGCGCCTGGCGAATGCTCAAGCGGCCGGCGCAGTGGCCGCATCGCGATCGCGGCGAGTGGCGAGCGACATGGATGGAGAACTAAGTGATGCGCAGCGTAAGCGCGGCATCGTTTCGCGAGACTTGGACGCAATTCGACCCCGAACTTGTCGACCGCGATGAGTGGCCGAAAGAACTGAGACGTGAATTGGGAGTAAGGCCATGACGGCAACCGCCCGCGACAACCCGCGCAATCTGCCGACGGAGCGAAAGCTGTCGAAAGCCTACTTTCAAGGCCGGCGAGCGTTTCAAGACGGACGCGAGATCGACGTCAATCCGTTTCCGATCGGTTCGGGCGATTCGCGAGTGCATTGGTTCACCGGCTGGTTGGACGCGAAACATGAACCGCTGATGAAACGATTGGAGAAGTTGGTCGCATGAAACATCTCTCCGATAAGATCGTGATCGCCGTCCTGTCGGCCTACATTCTCGGCTGGGTCGCCGTGCTGGCGGTTGTCGGACAATCCGCTGCACCGCCAAAGCCGATTGCGCCAAAGTCAGCCGCGGCGCCCGCCGAGAGAGAACCAGACGGCAAGGCCGTGGCGCTCCTCGGCGGCGTTAAGGTGATCGACGCCGACACGTTGAGCGGAACGGTCACGATGATCGCCGTAGAGGGCGAGCAACTGCTATGGGGCGTCGAAAGCGACGTGCGCCCGCTGACGGTGTATTTGGTGAACCAACGCATTCGCCTCCACGGCGTTGACGCTTGGGAGCTTCGCGACAAACCTCGCGGGCCGGCGGCGAAAGAGGCCGTTGAAGATCTGCTGAAGGGCGACGAAGGGTATGTCATTTGGCTCACGCCGCGAGGCAAAGATAACTTCGGCCGCTTGCTCGCCGACGTGATGATTTCGACTGCCGACGGCCGCGAGATCGATTTAGCGAAGTGGCTCATCGAGCATGGGCATGGAGTTCCGTACAAGCCACCGCGAGCGACGAAGGATCGGTGATGAGCACGGAAGATCCAGGACTCGCCGCTCGACTCCGCGCCGCCGGCGAACCGAAGCTTCGCGCCGGGGATATGTCCGGCGCCTGCGACATGGCGATCGCCGAGGCCCTCGACTGGAGGGCCATCGCCCTGGCGCTGCTCAAGCGATCGGGCGGCTTGGCGGTGATCGGCGACGACGAGCTCGATGAGACTGACGACGACGAGGCGGCCATCGATCCGGCAGAGATCGACGGGCAGCCTGGAGTGAAGATCGAAATCAGGGAGCGAACGAAAGGGGCGGCATGAGCGCGACGTTACTCAACGGAGAGACGATCAAGATCCCGAAATGGCTTTGGGCGAGCGTCGGCGTGTTGTCGATGACCGTCGCCGGAGCCATCGGCACGTGGGTTGGTCGCACGCTCATCGATCACGAGTCACGCATTGGGCGAACCGAAGAGCGCGTCGATGGCGTGAAGGAGCGGCTCGATACGATCGATGCGAAGATCGATCGGCTGTTAGAGAGGCAAAGGTAAGAGATCGAGGATGACAGCCCCGAAGAAACGCGGCCACCGCAATCAGCAGAAAATCCGCTCTGCCAAACTGCGTCCCAAGGTCGTCAAGCTCTACCTCGAAGGCGTTACGCAAAAGGAGATCGGCAAACAAGTTGGTCTATCGCAACCGTCGATTTCGAAGCTCATACAGGCATCGCTTCGCAATTGGCAAGAGACCGAACTCGCTAACGTCGAGCAGTACGTTCGCGATGAATTGGAGCGACTGGCGATTATCGAGGCTCGGGCCTGGGAAGGATGGGAGCGAAGCTGCGAAGACGCCGTGCGCGTCACGACGAAGGCCGTCGAGGTCGATCCGAAAGACAAAGAGGCGGCCAAAATCCCGGCGATCGAGAGAACGACAACACGGGAAGGGCAAGCTGGCGATGCTCGCTTCCTGGAGGTCGCTTTGAAGTGCGTCGCAAAGCGATGCGACCTGCTCGGGCTGAACGCGCCGAAAGAACAGATCAACTACGAAGGCGGATCAATTCAGATCGTCGAAGATTCCAACTGGTACGACAACGCCGAGCGATTACAAAACGCGGGCGTCAATCTCGGCGTTCAAGTGAAAGTCGGCGTCGCCTCCCACAGTTTGTCGAATGACACTGCGAGCAACACCAACCAGACCAACGATTCGCCTGCCGAAGCCGCTTGCGCACCAGATACCGATCCTGGTCTCGCCGGCCCGCTTTAAGGTCGTCGTGTGCGGCCGGCGATGGGGCAAGACGGCGGCGGCGCTGCAGATGGTGCTGCGCGGCCACGGCTCGCATCGCGGCCACCGTCGCGGGGCGATCGACGGCGCGAAGATTTGGTGGGTGGCTCCCGATTATCCAACCCTGGAAGAAGTGATCTGGCCTGACCTGGTGAAAGCGGTGAAGGGCGTCACAACTCGAAAACCGAACCAGCAATCGCACCGCGTCGAATTGATCGGCGGCGGCATGATTACGCTCAAGAGCGCTAGCGATCCAGAGAAGCTCGTCGGCGTCGGTCTGGATGGGCTGGTGATCGATGAGGCGGCGCTCGTTGCCGCGCAGGCCTGGCAAAAATCGCTACGGGCAACGATCGCGGATAAGGAGGGCTGGGCGACGTTCATCAGCACGCCGAACGGCCGCAACTGGTTTTTCGATCTCTTTGAATCGGCCGGCGCCGACATGACGGGCCAGTGGGAAGCGTGGCAACGATCGTCCCGCGACAACCCGTTGATGAGCGAGGCGGAATTGCGGAGCGCCGAACAAGACACGACGCCGCAATTGTACCAGCAGGAATACGAAGCCCAGTTCACCGACCTGGCCGGCGCCGAGTTTCCTGGCGAATGCTTCGGCTCGTTTCTCTGGGTCGATGATGATCGCTGGCCGCGGCCCGAAGAGTTTCAGTTCCACGTTCTGGCTCTCGATCCCTCCAAGGGCAAGACAGACAAGGCCGACGACTCAGCGTTCGTCAAGCTGTCTCTCCATCAATCGGGCGTCATGTACGTCGATGCCGAGATCGATCTGATGCACCTCGGGAAGCTGACGGAGCGAACACTCGAAATCAGCCGAGAGTTCAATCCGGTGGCCGTCGGCATCGAGGCGGTTCAGTTTCAAGAACTTCTAGGGATCCATATTGATGCCGAGGCTCGCCGCGTCGGTTGGCCGCTCAACGTGTGGCATATCGACCACACGACGAACAAGCACGCTCGAATTCGATCGACGCTGACCCACCACGTGATGCACAAGGAATTTCGCTTTCGGCGCAGCAGCCGCGGCGCCCGCAAACTGGTCGCTCAGCTTCAAGAGTTCCCGAAAGCGAAGCACGACGACGGCCCCGACGCGCTGGAAATGGCCGTGTCGCTGGCCAGACGAATTCATTCCGGCGAATCGCAGGATGCGCATTGGCGGATGGAGGCGGTGTAAGGCGAGAACGACGAAGGGGATGGAGGCGAGCAATGGCAACACCTGGAAAGCCACTGGACGAATCGGCGAAAAAGCGAATCGAGCGCATGAGCGAGGTTGGCGTATCGCGCCGGCAAGTCGCGAAAGCGGAGCAAGTTTCGCCGACGACGGTTCAAAAATATTGCCGTGGAGCGCTTCAGCAATTGCGCGAAAGTATCGCCCAAAAAAACGGCGAAAGTGGTACGCTCGCGGAAGCTTAATCAGACAGGCTCTCAATGACGCGATTCCAATAATTTCGCCAGAATTTTTTGCCGGCTTTTTCGCCCGCCTTCCTCGGCTTTTCTCGCCAAGCCTTTTCGTCCACGTCAAGAAGTGTCAGCGACAGAAAAGGATCGTGCTTGTGGCCGTCCGGGCAGACATCGACGAGGCCACGATCCGTTCGTTCGCAGTGGTCAATCTGCTTTTTGCAGTTCAAGCAGAATCGCTCTTTATGGTCCAGCGTGATGATCATCGTTTTCATTCGGCTTGAAAAGTGGTACGCCGTCGCAAAACGATTATAGCATGGTCGCCCACCTTGCCACCGCCGATCCCGCCAGCGAACTCGTCGCCTTGCGCGAGCAGCACGAACGCCTGACGCTACAAGCTGAAGTTTTCCAGCTTGGCCGCATCGTCGAAGCCCTGGAGCAATCGGCCCGCCACGTCGGCTCCGATCCTGGCGGTTCTCTTCTCCGCGAGTCCCACGGCGATATCGTCGATCGACGCGAGTTTCTCTATGACTCGCCAGGATGGGTTTCGCGGGGCAGCGTCTATTCGATCATCGACGATCGAGCCGACGGCAAAAATCGGCCGATTTACGAAACCGAATATGATGTCGCGGTGATTCGCGCCGTCGGCCAGTTGCTGTGCAGCGCGTTTCCGGCCGGCGTGAACATCCAGGAGTCATTGACGAACTACACGATCGGCACGGGCTTCACCTACAAGGCCAAGGCGGCTGACGGGCCCAGCGTGGCTGGCGGTCAAGAGACTCCCGCGGGCCTCATCGAAGCGGTTCAAAAGTGCGTCGATACCTTCCTGGACGACAACGATTTCGTCGGCGACTTGGAGCGAGAAATTCACGAACGCTCGCGCGAAGACGGCGAGACGTTCCTCCACCTTCGCCCGCATCTTGGCTGGCGAACCAAAGTCGCCACGATTGAGGCGGCGCAGATCACCGAACCGGCGAACAAACGCGAGCTCGAATCGTGGCTGCGATGCGACGAGCGATTCGTCTCGTCATGGTCATTCGGCATTCACACGCGAGCCGACGATACGGCCACGCCGCTCGGCTATCACGTCGTTCGCGACGGCGCCGGTAACGATTGGGACTATCTGCCGGCCCGCGAAGTTGAGCACATCAAGCGGAATGTACGACGGAACATGAAGCGTGGGGTGAGCGATTATTATCCGGTTCAACGGATCCTGAACCTCGCTCAAAAGGTGCTGGAAAACACGGGCGAAGGGGCGAGCATCCAGGCATCGATTGCCTGGATTGTCGAACATGCGGCCGGCACAACGCAACAGCAAGTCGGCACGATGGCGGCGGCGGCTGCGACGCGGCGATACACGGAGCAGACGCCCAACGGTGGCAAGACTCGCTATGAGCAAATCATGAAAGGCGGGCGCGTCTTGCACGTCTCGAACGGCCAGACTTACCACGCTGGTCCGATGGGCGCCGCGACGGCATCGCCGAATTTCATCATTACGGAGCAGGCGTTGTTGCGCTATGCCGGCGTTCGCTGGTCGATGCCGGAATATATGATCAGCGGGGACGCGAGCAATTCCAACTTCGCCAGCACGCTGGTTGCTGAAGCGCCGTTCGTGAAGTCGCGAGAGGCCGACCAGGCGTTTTACAAATCGCGGTTCGCTCGGATCGTTTGGAAGGTTTTGCGGAACGCGCACGACGCCGGCTACTTCGATCGGTTTGGCGTCGAGTGGCCGATGCTGGAGCAGTTGGTGGACATTGAGATTACGGCGCCGGAAGTGGCGAGTCGGGATAAGGGGACGGACCTCCAGGTGAAGCAGGCGGAGTTTGCCGCCGGCGTCATTACGAAAGATGAATGGCGGGCGGAGACAGGGCGGCCGCCGCTGGCGAACGAGGGTGAGTGTGAGCATTGCGGAGCCGGCGGTAGCGGCGACAGTTCATCCAGTGGAGGTTCATCGGGTGGCGGGACGAATGGCGACGGCCCATCCGGCGAGTTGGCGCAAATGGGCCGCCTCGCTTGGAAGAACAATCGCAAAGCGATCAACGATCTACTGGCTGACGTCGCGGCCGGTCAGATTACCGCTGAGCGTGCGACAGTCGAAATGGGGGCGCTGGGCATTGGGGCGACGACGGCCGCTAAGCTGATCGATGATGCGACACAGCGGGGCGATACAACCGTGGAAGATTCTGAAGTCGTCGCCGAATCCACCGAACCGCTCACGCGACAGGAACGCTTCACCGTAGCCGCTCGCCTCCTCTACGCCGACGACTTGGGCCACGAATACCCATAAGCCATGCCGCATCTAACCGGCCCCAAAGAAGCCGCAGAAGCGGAGCTCGCGGCCCGGCTCAAAAAACTCGCCGGCCGTCAACGGCGCGAAATCATCGCCGTCGCCGGCTGGCCGCCCAACTTTTCGAAGATCCCCGAATCGCTTTGGAACGAGCATGAAGATGAGATGCGCGACGAAATCGCCTCCGTCATCGTGCTGCTATTTCTGCTGGCCGACGGCAATCTGTCGGCGCTCGCCGGTCTCGAAATCAACGAAGATCGTCTCGCACGTCGCAGCGAAAAATGGGGAGTGCGCCAAGCGACGCGCGTGGCCCGCGATTTCACGATAAACACCCGGCGCCGCGTGGAAGATGCCGTCGGCAAGACGACGGAAGAAACGACCAAGGGGGAATTTCGTGATGAAATTGAAAAGGTTCTGTCTGAGACGCGCGCCGAGACGGTGGCGAAGACGGAGACGCGAACCGCGGTCACGGAAGGAGAAACCGCCGCCGCTGACGACGTGAATCGGCAGGCGGAAAAGGCGAAGGAAAAGGAGGCTGAGCGGAAGAAGGAAGGGCCGAAAGACGACGGCAAGGACGAAGGCGACAAAGGCAAGGACGGCAAAGGCGACGGCGAATCTGGCGAGCCGAAAGAGGCGATAACGCTCACGGCCTACTGGGGTCACGATGAACATCGGCCGCCAGGCCACGCTGGCGCGGCGATCGATCCGTGTCCGATTTGCACGCCGTTACTGGGCCGGAAGCTGAGCGAACTGCCCTTGCCGTTTCAAAGCGGGCCGCCGGCTCACCCGATTTGCGATTGCTACAAGGAGTATCGCGACCAAAACGGCAATATCGTTGCCGGCAAAGACGACAACGACAAACCAACTCTGGACAGATTGCCGGCCATCCTGAAAGGTCGCGACGCGCCGCCCGGCATTCAACGCTGGATGCGACCGGAACGGTTCTATCGAAGGCGGCGATGAGAATTCTGGAAAATCTTTTCGTCGCCACTTTCAAAGTGGTACACCTTCGCGAAAAGATTCAGGCATGGCAACGATGACGGCCAAGAGAACGACGCGAACCGCCGCGAACACGCTCTCGCGATTCACCGAGTCGGCGACTTCGGCCGCTTCGGTGCGTGTCGACCGTGACAAGGGCGTGATCTATGGCGTCAAGATTCTCGGCCGGCACTCAAAAAACGGACGTGAGTACAGCGATGCCGCACTCGATCAAGCGGTGAAGTTGTACGAGGGCGCCAAGGTCAACGTCGATCATCCGGCCCGCAATCGGCCGGGCGAACCGATTCAAGACCGTGGATTGATGGAACGCTTTGGCGTACTGCGCAGCGTGCGGCGCGAGGGCGATTCGGTTCACGGCGACTTGCACTATTTCAAGTCGAGCGCCAGTACCGAACAGATTTTGGAAATGGCCGAAAAGTGTCCCGAGACGTTCGGCCTGTCGCACAACGCGGAAGGCAAGACGACGACCCGCAACGGTCGGGTTATTGTCGAGACGCTGCACAAAGTTCACTCCGTCGATGTTGTTGACGATCCGGCCACGACCGCCGGCCTGTTTGAATCGACCAACCACGAGGCAGAAAACGTGCAAACCACCATCGGAAAGATTCTCGAATCGGCGGCAAGGGATAAGGTTGCCAAAGCGACGCCGCTCTATAAGGTGCTGCACGAAGTTGCTCGCGCCACGGACGCCGACGGCAAGGCTTCCGTCTTGCTCGAAATGGAAGGCGCCGACATGCCGGTTGTTGATGTGCCGATGGAGGCGCCGGCCGAAGCCAAGCCAGAGGATCAATTGAAAGACGCCTTGCTCGCGCTCATCAAGGCGAAGCTCGATAGCGCCGACGAGGCCGCTCTGCAAACGGTTCTTTCGGCGCTGGGCTTGGAAGACAGCGTGACGGCTGCTGTAAAGGGCGGCGGCGGCAAGAGCGAGAGCAAGGGCGGCGATGCGACCGAATCCACAAAAGAGAGCGTGCAGAAAGGGGCCATGAACAACGACGCCACAAGCAAAGAAAACGCTGAGCTTCGCGAGCGAGTTGAAAAACTCGAAGGACAACTCAGCGATCGGGACATGACCGATCATTGCAAAGCGATGCTCGAATCGCTGAATCGCGATCTTGTTGACCCGAACGGAAAGACTGATCGCATCAAGGCGCTCAAGCGAATGGGCGACGACAAAGAGCGCCGCGAGTTGATCGAATCGTGGCCGGCTCGCGTCGATCCGACGAAGATTGATCGCCCGCGATTCAGCCCGCCGGCGCGCCCGGCCGGCCAGCAGTTGACCGAATCGTACACGCCGAAGAACGGCAAGGAACTGGCGGAACTGCTTCGCTAGTCGCTGTTCGCCGCTCGCCAGAATCACCCATCACGAATCACCAATCAAGGATAGCGACCGATGAAACTGCCCATGGTTTCCGACTTTTTGGAAGACCTGAAAGACGGTCACTATGTCTTCAGTGACTTCACCGAGGACCAGACCGACGTCACGTTCATCGACATCTTGACCGACACCGGCACGGTCGCGATGGGCGATGCGGTCGGCGGCATTGCCGTTCTCACGCCGTCCGATTGCTCGGTGGCCGACAACGATCAAGTTTTGCTGAAGAGCGCGAACGAGACATTCAAGTTCGCGGCGGACAAGCCGCTCGTCTTTGAGTCGCTCGTTCAGTTCACTCAGGCCAACACCAACGCTGCCAACATCTTCGCCGGCGTCGTTGATGCCGTGGCCGCGGAGCTGTTGGTCGACAACGGCGCCGGCCCCAAGACGACAGCCAGCGGCGTGGCGTTCTTCTGCAAGGACGGTTCGCTCAACTGGCATGTGTGGGCCTCGCTTGGCACGACGCAGACGAGCGTCGAATTGACGGCGGCCAACTCCCTCGACGGTCAGGCGAAGCCGGGTGCTTCGGCCGGCTATCAGCGACTGCGAATCGAAGTGCTGCCGAAGTCCGGCATGCTTCAAGACGTGCTGTACTACATCGACGACGTGCTCGTTTACAAGATCACCGACATGGTGTTCACAAGCGCGACGGAAATGCAGGTCGGCCTGAGCTCGAAGAACGGATCGGCCCACAATCAATTGCTCAACGTCGATTACGCCTTCGCCTGGCAGAAGCGATAAGTCACGTCTCGCCGTCTGGCGACGTTTCGCCATCCACCACGATTCACTAGCGACCACCTTTCTCGATTCAGGGGCACATCATGATTACGACCACTTCTCGGCTCAACAGCATGGTCTTTCGCGACGTCCGGAAGGGCCGCTGCCAAGAGCTTCGTCGCTTGCTCGAATCGTCGCAAAAGGACGACGGCGGTTCAGGCCGACGGTTCTATGACGATCTCTCTGGCGCGTTTCGCGACAAGCACGTGACGGCCGAAGACTTCGGCATCCGAAACTTGTTTGAATCGCTGGTCGATGACGGCGCCGAACTGGTCCAGCATTTCAATCCACGGCTCGCTGGTTATTCCACGATGAACGTGGCGCTGCTCGAAGCGCAAGGTCACGTCTCGACGGCGGCGTTCGCGAACATCACTGGCCAGATCGTATTCACGGCGGTGCTCGACGCTTACAACAGCCCGGAGTACATCTGGCCGAGATTGTTCAAGACGGTTCCGACCGAGTTTGACGGCGAGAAGATTCCCGGCGTCGGCGGCATCGGCGACATGGCGGAAGTGGTTGGCGAAGGCCAGCAATATCCGTTCGCCGGCCTAAACGAAGAATGGGTGATGACGCCGGATACGATCAAGAGAGGCCTGATCGTCCCGGTGACAAAGGAGGCCATTTTCTTCGACCGGACCGGGTTGGTGGTCAAGCGGGCCAGTGGTGTGGGTGACTCGATCGCCATCAACAAAGAGAAGCGATGCCTTGACGTCGCCCTCGGCATCACGACGACTTATCGCCGCAACGGCGGGGCCGCGCAAGCCACCTACGGCGACACTCACACGAACGGCGATTTCGACAACCTGCAAGCGACCAATGCCCTGGTCGATTGGACAGACATCGAGAACGCCGAACTTCTGTTCGACGCCATCACCGACCCGAACACTGGCGAGCCGGTGCTCATTTCCGCCAAGGCACTCATTGTGCCGACGGCGCTCAAGCGGACTGCGGAGCGGATCGTCAATGCGACGCAAATCGCGTTCGGTGACGGCGCCTCAAACACGACGCGGACTTACGGCAAGAGTCCGACCGGCCCGCAGTACGAGGTCATTTCCAACGCCTACGTCAAGGCTCGCACCGGCAGCGCCACAACTTGGTTTATGGGCGATCCGCAGCGAGCTTTCCAGTATATGGAAAACTGGCCGGTCACCGTCGTGCAGGCGCCTCCCGACGCGCCCGAGGAATTTCACCGCGACATCGTGAGCAGCTTCAAGGCGAGCGAGCGAGGCGCGGCGGCGGTCATCGATCCCCGGTTCATGGTGAAATGCACCGCGTAGTCGTAGCGTACAGCGGCCGTCAGGTCGTTGCGCCGGGGCGGTGAGTTGGGAAGGCTCGCCGCCCTTTTTCTTCCCGAATCTTCCCGGTTGAGGATGGAACTATGGCAACGCAAAAAGAAAACAACCAAGGCGGCTCTCTCGCCGCGAAGAATCCGCCAGCCAGCCAAGCGGCGGCGCAGCAGCCGTCGGCCAGCCAGTCGCAACACGCCGCGAGTGATGAACTTGCCGCGCTTCGCGCCGACAAGGAGCGGCTGGAGCGAGAGAACGCTCGCCTTCAAGAGGAAAAGTCGAATCTCGCCTCTATGGCGGCGGAATCGGCCGGCCCTGGCTATCGCAATACGGTGGGCGACGGCCGCACTTCTCGAAAGGGCCAAAAGTGGCCGTTCAAGGTTCTCGGTCGGGGAAAGGATCAGAAGACGAATAAGGTCACAACGACGCCGGCGGCGGTTGTTTACGCCAATGATGCGTCCGAAGCGATCCGTCTCTATTGCGTCCATGAGCCAGTCAAGGGCTGGCATCCGGCGATGAGCGACCAGGACAAGCGCGCGGCCGATGCCAGCTTTGCACAACACGAAGCGGATGGCGTTGTTTTCAAAGAGGCCGAAGCCAAAGTGTCCATCGTCGTTGGCCCCCGCGGCGAAGTGCTGGCGCCGCAGCGCAACCAACATCTCGATCCGTCCAGTTGGTCGTTCAAGGCCGACAACCTGCGACAAGAGCAGTTCGCCTCCGATCGCCACGCCGAATATCGGCGATCGTGGGAGTCGCGGTATCCCGTGGACGCCAACGGCAAGACGACGGCGCCGCAAATGCCGCCCGAGGCCGTGCCGGCGTTCGCGTAATAGGCTTTGTTCCAACTTTTCATTTCAAGGCACTCACAAACATGGCCGAAACACAAGCCGCTGTCGCGCAGCCCTCCGCCGAACAGCAGAAGATCGCCCAGCTTGAGCAGCAAGTCGCGACGCTCAAGTCGTCGCTCGCCGACGAGAAATTGGCCCGCGCAGAAGCAACGCAAACAGCCGCTCGCCTGCAAACCGAACTCGATAGCGGCAAGTCGGCAATCGATACCGCCGTGAAGCTCGGCGCCGAGTTGAAGGCCGAAAAGGCCAGACTGTGCGCCACGGCAACCGACACCGGCAAGCCGCTTCATCGCTATGTCGTGTCGTGCGCCGGCTTCCCCGACGAGCCGTTCGCGGCGGTCGACGAATCCGAGGCCGCGAGGCTCTATCGGCTCAAGAATCCCAAAGCGGCCGATTTGCGAGTGCGGAGGCTCGACTAATCGGCACGATGACCACCGACGAACTAGCCCGCCGCATGGCTGCCGTCTGGCTCGATCCGCTGGAATCGCTTCCGCCCGGCGAGCTCGACGACGAAATGCGGAATCAACTTCGCGACTGCCTTCGCGAATTAATGAAACAGGAGTCGGCGCCGGAACGAACTGAGGCAGACAAGCGAGAGGTAGCTCGCGCCCGCCGTTGGTTGTGCCTGGCCGCCGGCGGTTGGCTGCGGATGGTTATTCGATGGCCGTTGACAATTCGCGTGCGAAGAGAAGTAGGGCGGCGATTAGTGCGATTGCTCGAGCCAGACGCGACGACGATAACGCTGGCGACAGAAAGTGGCGGCGTGAGACATTCGCACGTTTGTCCTCAGTGTGGCCGCATTTGGTCGCACGAAGCGGCAAACGCGAACGACGAGGCGGCTCATGCGTGCAAATGCGGCGGCCAAAGTTGGACGGATTTATAGACCGGACGGCGGACGCAATGGCGACAGTCGAACAAAACCTGCAAACGGCCATCCAAACGCTCTCGGAAGAGTTGGCTCGCGTGACTTGCACGAAAGACATGGATCGCGTTGCGAAGATCACCGAGCAAATTGAGAAACTTCGCAAACTGGCGGCTGAAGAGTCCGCCCCGTTTGAGATCGAGGTGAGAGGAGTCTAGCTAGGGATTCACTATGGCTGACTCCGTTTATCTCACCATTCTGGCCGCCGTCAAGGACCGCATCGCTGCGCTGAATATCGCCGGCGTCAAGCAGCAAAAGGTCGTCACGGTCAAAGTCTGGACGCCCGATGTGATCGAGTGCCTTCCAGGGATGCCGGGCGTCGTCATTGGCCCGCCCGATCGTGCGAACATCACTGACGTGGGCGGAACGAACATCCACGACGACATCGGCTATCCAGTGCAGATCGTTTTCTTTTCGGAAGAGTGCGAGACCGACAACGAAGAGACGGTTCGCTATGACAGAAACATGCTCATCCATGAGCGGCTGCGGCGCGGCCTGATTCATCGAGCTTTGCCGAACACGACCGTTTATACGAGTCGCTTGGAGAGCGAGCAAATCATCGATCCGTATATGTGGAAGCAGCGAAATCTCTTCATGGGGATTCTCGTTGTGCGATTCATTTCTCGCGAAACGAGGATCCCGGGATGAGCGAAATCCTCGTTGAAAATTTTGCGACCGAACTGGCCAAGATGGGCGCGGCGATCGCCGCCGGACCGTATAACCGTCCGCTGGAAGAGATCGCCAGCGGTCCACTGCGCGACCAGGTGGCCGACTCATTTGCTTCGCAGAAAAGCGCCGACGGCCAGCCGTGGGAGCCGTGGCATTGGCGCAAGAAAGACTCCAGCGACAGCCACCCAACCCTGGACGATTCCAGCACGCTCAAGAGTTCGTACCTCGGACAAGGCGCCGGCCACGTCGAAGAAATCGGCACGCACGATCTCGCATGGGGCTCGCAGATTCGTTATGCGCGGGTTCACGAGCATGGGGCGACGATCACGACGCAATTCGGCATGGTGGCGCGCGGCGGTCGCGGTTGGCTTCCAGCCGGAAGTGAGCTAAAGATTCCCGCCCGACCGCTCGGTGGGTGGAACGATAAGACACTGGACGCGTGCGGCGAATTGATTGCTGATGCGGGTCTCGCAGCCATTGGATAGAAAGGGCAAAACATGGGCGTTCCCAGCATGGGCCACCAGTCGAAGCTCGGCATCGACTCGGCCAATCCGGTGACCAAACAATTCGACTTCAAGCGTTGCACCATCGGCAAGCTGGCGACGCTCATCAACAACCAGGGGATGCGAGGCTCCCGGTCCCACGTCATGAATGTCGTTGCGGCCGGCGCTTACACCGTCGGCGGCGTAACGCTGATGGACGCCAAGCCGGACGACTTGGATCTACTGTTGCCGGCGATTCTCGGAGCCGCGGAATCGAGCGACGTGTTCGCGCTCGCCGAAACGGTTCCCGAGCGATTCATCACCGTCGATAAGGTCGCGAAAGTGGCGACATATGCGGGGATGAAGGTCAACCGGGCAACATTTCGCGCATCGAACGACACGCTCGAATTGGAAATCGACTGGCAGGGCAAAACGGAAACGATCGCCAACGCTGGCACGTTCCCGAGCATCGCGGCCAGTCTTTCGGCGCAACAGCCCTACGTCTATCACCAGGGCGTCTTGACGGTCAATTCGGCGGCCATCGCGATTAAGAATGTCGAAGTCGTCATCGACAACGCTTTGATCCTGGACGACTTCAACAACAGTCAGACGCGATCGCACCTGCCCGAGGGCGACCGCATCATCACGCTGACTTGCGACTCGCCTTATACGAGCGACGAGACGGCGTTTTACGATTTCGCTTTGGCCGGCGCCTCGGGAACGTTGGTTTACACGCACCCGACCAGCGGACTGTCGCTGACGTTCACGTTCGCGAATTTGAAAGTGCCGACGCAGGTTATCGAGGTGGCGAGCCGGACTGGGGAGATTCCACTGCGGCTGCCGTTCCAGGCGTTCATGGATGGTTCGACGCGTGAACTTGTTGTGACGAACGACAACACGCCGTAACGCCGCGATTCGGCCAATGATCTGCCACGCTTCCCATTTCCCGAAACCCTTTTACGCCCTCTTCAGATACTCCATGTCCTTTCGCATTTACGACGACGGTTACACTCGCCCTGGCTACATCGCGGCTATCGACGGCCTGCACGATGCTCTGATTTTTGAGTATCGACTCTTGCCGGTTCTGGAGCGAGATAAGTTTCGCTTGGCGCTCAAGCGAGCGCCCGATCAAGAGGCGAGGCTCACCGGCGCCATGCTCGCCAAGCAGGTCAAATCGTGGAATGTCGTCGGCGAGAACGATAAACCGATCGCCATCACTGCCGACTCGATGCTCTCGCTTCCATCGGCATGTTTCGACAAGTTGCAATTGATCGTTTTTGGCGTCTGGGCGCCCGACAAGCAACCCAGCGAAGCGACGCCAGACGAGGCGGCCGATTATCTGGCCGAACTAGAAGCCGCGGCGACCGGCCGCATCGTTGGCGACGTAATTGCGGAGCGCGACGAAAAAAACTGATCGAGGGGGCGGCGTTGGTGCTATTCCACCCCGGCCCCGCCTCGATCGATTGCAACGATTGCGCGAAATGGATTTACGATCTGGACACTGGAAAGAAGCAAACACATCGGGCGGGTCCGACGTTGGAAGAGCGGCCGAACGTGCGGCCGGCGAGCGTACCGCCACCGTGCGAGAAGTGTCCGAAGAAGTCGCCGGAAAATGCGGAGCGGCTGAGACTGAGTGATAAGAATTTGCGGACGTTCGATCTGTATAAATTGCACCGGGCGACGCCGTTTCGCAATTTGGACGCAACGACGCGGCGGAATTTTGCCCACTTGGATGAGCTATTCCGCTGTCGGGATCGAGATCATTTAGCAATCACCATAGTCGCTCATGGGGCGAAGGTAACAGTGAGATAGGAAAGCCTCATGGCTGATCGTGATGTCGTCTTCAAATTGAAGGTTGCCGATCACCCCGGCAACAAAGCCACCCTCGCGACGTTCGCCAAAGAGGCGGAAGCTGTCCAGAAGCAAATCACGGACGCCACCGAGCGCGAGTCTAAAAAGCGCATCGAATCCGCCAAGGCAGAAGCCACCGAATCCGGCAAGGCGACTCACAAGCAACTTGGCGACCGCGCGCTACTGAATCGCGAAATCGAGCAATCGACGGCGGCGGCGCAAAGGTACAACCTCGCTTTGCAGCAGGGCTCACTCAAATCGGCCGAATCGCTGGCCGTCTTGCAGAATCGCATTGGGGACTTCGGCATCGCCGGGCGCAAGAGCGTTCGGCAGGTGACCGATGCGATTCTCGATATCAACAAGGCGGTGGATGCAGTTCAGCCGGCGGAACTGTTTGTCGACACAACGGCGGTTATTGATCGCACCACGATCTCCGTCGTGAATTACAATCGATCCCTTCGAGAGGGGTTTGTCAAAGGGGCCGAAGGTGCCCTCATGCTCGGCAGAGGTATTGCTGCGCTCGGGTTGGCGGGCGAAGAGGATATCGAAAAGCTGGCGCGGGCGCTGGTTCGAGTACAGGGGATCGTCGACGTCGCCAAAGGCGGCGTCCAGATATACGAAGCCATCACGCGATCCGTTGAAGCGTACCGCGCGGCAGTCTTAAGTGCGGCGGCGGCTGAATCAGCACTGGCCGCGGCAAGAGGTCGCGGTGCTGTCGGCGCTGCGGCTGGTGGAGTCGCGGCGCGCGGCGCCGGTGCTGGCATCGCTGGGGCAGCGGGCGCTGGCGTGGCCGCTTTCCCACCGGCCGCCATTGCAGCGGCGGCAGTCGCGGCGGTCGCCTCGATAGGCGCCGTTGCCGCGAGCATCTTCTCGCCGAAGTTTGCCGAAAAAGCGGAAGGCGTCGTCGGCTTCGACATTGGCGCCCTGGCGCCGATCGCTTCCCCCTTGGGAACTGCGATTGGGCTGGCGTTCAGCAGCGAGTTTCGCGAACGCATGGCCGGCGCCTATGGCATCGAAACCGAGGCGAGCGCGGCGGCGGCGGCGTTGGAGCGACTTGCGGCGGCGGCGGAAGTCGCCAAGCAGACGGCGGCGGCGGCTTTCATCGCACGGCAGGCTTCCACGTTGGATACGCGAGTCTCTGACGTGCGAATGGCACAACGACAAGTCGGCATGTCGCCGATGGAAGCGAATCGCGATGCGTTCGCTGAAGCATGGAATAATCGCACAACGGCGCGGCGGGAAACTTTCAGGGCGGCCAGCACAAGCGGCCTGCTGAGTTACGAAGAAAAATTAACGGCCATCAAGGCCGGGCACGATGCTCAGGTCGCCGCAGTTCAGCGAATGCTGGATCTAGAAAAGGATCGGCAGAATCAACTCAAGGAAGGCAAGCAAAAGGAACTGGAAACTGCCCAACGCATCGAGAGCGTTCGACAAAGCGAACTTGATAAGGCACTGGCGATTAGTCGCGAAGCGATGGGCCGACTCGATTCGGCAGAATCGCGATTGGCTGGTCTGTCGCCGGAAGAAGCAAGACGCGCGCAAATTGCGGCCAGCAAAGCGGCGGCTGGCGAAGCATTGGGGCGCGGCGAAGCAAATGCCTTGCGTGGGTTGCCTGGCTTCGAAGATGCGGTTAAGGCGTCGGATCGGGCGCGGATTACAAGTCTCGGACTCGATCCTCTTTTGACGAGCGCACGCGTCGATGCGTCCCGAGCGGCAACTGGTGTCAGTGCAGCAACGACGGCGGCCGATGCGGCAAAAGCAACGGTGTCGGCGCTTCGCGATGATGCGGCAACGGTTGGAACGGAAATCGGTAACTCAATTCGCACGCTGTTCGGTGAATTAGCCACGGCTTTGGAGCGAAGCATTCGGGTTCAGCAAACGCTCGATACAGAGGCGCGAAATCGATCGATTCGTGAGGGGGCCCGCGCCAGGGAAACGGGACTTGGCGGATAGTCGCTAATTTGTCGTCTATACTGCGTGCTGACGTTTCGCAAACCGCCTTCAACACCGATTCGCCAGCAATGAAGCCAATTTTCGCCGCAGTCGCGTTCGCCATCACTTTCCTTGTGTCACTTGCGGGCTGCAACAGCGGACGCATTGCCACCTTGGAGGCCGAAAAAGCGACGCTAACAATTGAGAACGCGCGACTCAAAGACGACAACCTAGTTCTTCAGCGGGAAAACGAGAGACTTTCGAAAACGCTTGATGAGGAACGGGAAAAGATGATCGAAACGCTGAGAGTTTTCCAGGATGGACTTCGGGTCATAGATGAAGCAGAGCGACCAATAGAGTAGGCGATATGGCCGGCATGTTCTTAAAATACGGCGATTACTCCCATCCCGTCGGCGAGTGCGATATCGGTATCGGCATCGAATCGCTCGAGACCGACGCCGGCACTCCCTACTCGCAACGCGTTCGATGGGACATCCGCGGCCGCCTCGTTGGCGAAGACGCCGACGATATCAATGAGCAGGTCATCGCGCTCAAGACGGCCTATAGCCAAAATGATCGCGATTTGACAATCTTCCTGCCCGACGGCAAGACGCCCAGTTCGCAGCGGATTCTGACGGCCAACACGATCGGTGGAACGCGAATCGTCGCGGCCAGCTTCCCGACAATGAACCAAGCTGGGTACGTCACGAATCTGGAATACTCGATTGCCGTCGAAGCCGAAGTTCCGTTGACCAACATCGAAACGGCT
>ERZ761594.94-NODE-94-length-41474-cov-271.631860_pt1 | contig 41474 bp, 74 predicted proteins | sample MGYA00511036_ERZ761594 | MGnify/ENA primary metagenome ERZ761594 (study PRJEB28899, sample SAMN03785561) | bioreactor sludge metagenome | biome: EBPR Sludge; feature: EBPR Bioreactor; material: 0.22µm filtered reactor supernatant | place: Saint Lucia: Queensland... | reverse complement strand
ACCGCTGACTTCGTTGCTGGCACCTCGCTGACTGGACGCTTCGCATGATCCCCTTCGTCAACCTCGCCAACCCTGGGGCCACAGAACCCGGCACCGGCCTGACCGCAGATCAAGAGGCTCAGCTTGCTACGGCTACGCGCAGACAGCCCGTGGCAAACATCGCGGCGCTGAAGGCGCTCACGCCAAGCGCTGGAGATGCCGTAAGCGTGCTCGGGTACTACGCCGCGGGGGATGGAGGTGGAGGCACCTTCTACTACGACGGCGCGAGTTCGGCCACGGACAACGGCGGAACCATCATCGCCCCCACCGTTGGGAGTGGGCGCTGGCTCAGGGCTTACTCGGGACCCATCAACGTGCGGTGGTTCGGGGCGCGAATGGACGCCGGCTCCCGCACCGCCAGCATCTCGGCGTCATCAACCACCCTCACTGTCTCCACATCCGGGCTGCGTGTCGGCGCGGCCGTGTTCGTCCCAGGAGCAGGGGCCGCTGGCGCAAACTTGCGCGCCGTCATCACTGCCATCGGATCTGGACAGGTCACTCTCGGGACCGCCGCAGGAACGACTGTCTCCGGCGTCACGATTTATCACGGCACGCCAGATCACGCTGCGATCAACGCGGCAATTGCAGTGGCCGCAGGCGGTGTTGGAGAAGTGGTCTTTCCTTACGGCTCTGCGCTTATTGAGGAGCCGGTCAACATGACTCTCCAACCTAACGGTGTGGTAATACGCGGTCTTGCCCGCTACCGGTCGGCTATTTTGGCCAATACTGGTGGAGCCGCGATCGACATGTGCGGATCTTCCGCATGTAGGTTGGAGGGGATGCGCGTCTACACAGTCAGCCAGCTCAACAACCCATCGACCGTCGGCGTCGCGCTGATGCGAGCTGCCTCCCGCACCATCGCCGCGTACTGCGAATTCCGGCGACTAATTGTTGAGATAGCCACTGCGCCTTCAGCAAACGGCGGCGTCGGCACGATCGCGTTCTACAACTACGGCGGAGAGTTCAACGTCCACGACACCGTCGTCTACAAGGCGGACCTGCCGGTCGTGATCGCCAACTCGAACCTTTACTCAGTCGCCTCATACTGGACAACCGAGATTTCGTCCGGGACCGCCATGACGCAAACTGAGTTCGTCGGTGGTAATGAACTCAGTGCGCGTGGTGGTGGCAATTGCATGGTCATCAGCAATGCGGCGAACGTCAACGTGAACAGCTACTTCGCCAAGGTTACTGACGAAAGCACAGAGGCGGCGATCAAGATCGTCGGGACGCTGAAAACGGGCGAGTTCAACATCAACGTCGAGCACTACGGGAAGATCCTCGACGTCGGCGCGGAGACATCGCGCCTGCGCATCCACGGAAACGTGGACCACATGATCACCGGCGTGCCTTGGTACGACATCAAGGCCGAGTGCCGGCACTGCGTGTTCGGCATGTTCCCTGGCGGCACTGCTGACGACGGAACGGGCGAGCCGCTATTCGCGGTCACCGGCGGCGGCAAGCTAAGTGCCTGCGAGGCGCATGTGATGCTAGGGCGGGGCACCGGACTCTCTGAGGCCAATGGGCGAGGCGTGCGTGTCATTAGCGAACTGATGGGTATATTGCGCGTGCGCATGAATACGGCGACGGCGTACCCATCTCTCACCAGCGGCCAGACGACGGTTATTGTATGGGACCAGGAAGATTGGGAGGCTGTTTCAAGCCTCTACAGCACCAGCACCGGGCGGTTCACCGCCCCTGTCTCCGGGCTATACAGGGTGAGCGCCCGGTATCAGGTGCAACTGGCGGCGGCGGCCCCTAACGCCCAACTGCTCGTCACGGTCGATGGGTCTACGCAGTTGCGCCGGCAGGGCCGGGTCGAGGCGGGGATCTCTGTGCTCCAGATATCCGGGGTCGTGTGGTGCGCCGCCGGTAGCTACATAGATGTGCGCGTCAACCAGGACAGCGGTCAGGCGTCGGTGACGACGGGCGACTTCGACGGCGACGCCTCTGACCTCGTCATAGAGCTATTGTAAGGATCGCCGCCCACGACAGCAGGCTAAGCGCCAAGATCGCGTTCCCGGCGCGCGGCCACGGCCAGCGGTCATCGTCCTTCATGGCGCCCTCCGATCTGGCCGGCGATCCCATATCGCCGCATCCCACGGCAGTTGAAAATGGGTCAGGTCCTTGAACCAGCGCCAGTGCCCGCCCCACTCGACCGCGACGCCGACGGTCAATCCTCCGGGTAGCGTTTGAACCATCTGGCCGCCGGTCGCATCGAACATCGCCTGCGCGATCGCATTGTAGTGATCCGGCTCCCACGAGACGCCAGGACGTCCGGTTCGGCCCGGCGCCCAGGCGAACAGGTCGACCGCGTGTCCGGTAAGGTGGCGAGAGTTCATCGTCTGGCTGGCGCCCTTGGCGACGAGCTCGCGCTGGCGCTCAATCGTCCGGACGCCCTCCAGCACGCCGAAGTCCACCGGCGTGATCTGGATCGCCCGGCGCACCACCGCCACGAGATCCGGGTGCACGCCGACCAGGCGTGCCTCGCTGCGGCGGGAGAGGCGGAAGGTCACTCCCGCCCTCCCATCTGCCGGCTGATTTCCCGCCGGCGCCGCTCGTAGTGCTCCCAAAGCGCCCGCGCCTCGAACTCGCGCTCCGCGGCCAGGGCGAGGCCGGCCTGGATCTCCGCCCAGGCGGCCATGTCAGCTTTCGTCAGCATCGTCGCCCTCAAGCGCCTTCCTGGCGATATTCTTGGCGTCCTCGAGGTGGGCGCATGTGCTAAGGGCGGCTATATCCTGCAGCGCCGCCTTAATGCGCTTGCCCCTCTCCCACGCCTTCTTGCCATGCCGGGCTTTCGATGCACGCCCAGAGGGCGTGCTGCTATACTCCCTCTGGTACGACCGGACGCAATCCTTGCAACGATGCAGCCTTTCCTCTGGAGGGCCGGATTTCTTGACGTAAAACTCGTGTATGTCCTTAGTTTCCCCGCATTTTGTGCAGCGCCTGGAGTGTCCCATCAGAACGGGATCTCGTCGTCGAGGTCGTAGTTCGATGTCTTGGCCGTCCTCGTCGTCGGCGCTGGCGCATCGTCGCCGCCCTTGCCCTCGCCCAGCATGACCAGTTCGCCCCGGAACTTCTGCAGGACGACCTCCGTGGAGTAACGCTCGACGCCGTCCTTGTCTGTCCACTTTCTCGTCTGCAGGGCGCCCTCGACATAGACCTTGGAGCCCTTCTTCAGCCACTTCTCGGCGACGTCGGCGATGCGCTCGTTCCACACTACTACCTTCACCCATCCGGTACGCGTCTGCGTCTCTCCGTTCGCGTTCTTCCAGCGCTCAGAAACGGCAAGGCTTAGGTTCACCACTTTCTGCCCAGAGTTTACCGTACGCACCTCCGGGTCGCGCCCGAGGTTGCCGATCAGCATGACCTTGTTCAGCGATGACATCTTGTTTCCTCTCTTCTAGCCGTCGCCGTCGCCGTAGCCGGAGCCGGAGCCGGAGCCGGAGCCGTAGCCGGAGCCGTCGCCGTCGCCGTCGCCGGAGCCGGAGCCGTAGCCGTAGCCGGAGCCGTAGCCGTAGCCGGAGCCGTAGCCGTCGCCGGAGCCGGAGCCGGAGCCGGAGCCGGAGCCGGAGCCGTAGCCGTAGCCGGAGCCGTAGCCGTCGCCGTCGCCGTCGCCGTCGCCGTCGCCGTCGCCGGAGCCGGAGCCGTCGCCGGAGCCGGAGCCGTAGCCGTAGCCGTTCACGCGCGCCACTCCGGCACGGCGTCTATGCTGGCCTTGGCCGCATCGGTAACATCGAGGATTTCGATGGCCTGCGTCAGCAGGACGCGTGGTACGGCGACTGGAAACTTGCACCCGCCCGGTTTTTTCACGCCGCGCACAGCAAGCTCGCTAAGCGACGCCGCGCCTTCCCATCGCCACAGCCTCCTGGCCTGGAGGAGCGTCACCTCCTGCCCGTCCCTGCTGTCGAGAAAGCCGGCGAACACGCCAGCCGAATACGTCCTCACGATCACGTACTTCATCTTCAGAAACTCCTCTCTATGCTCCAATTGGGCTTGGCAGCGTCCGCGTCTTTGCCCGCACCGCGGCGTCTATGGCCTTGATCAGTCCCGGAGGCAGGGCCCCGGGCCCCAGCTTGTAGACCTCGTTCTCCAACTCCTGGATGGCCTCGTGCGACGTCGCCCGCTCGATGGCCGGGATCAACGTCTTCTCCACCCACTGCCGCTTCGGCATCATCGCCTCGTCGTATTGTTTGATGAGGATGGCGTTGGCCTCGAACACCGCGTCGACCAGCCTGGAGTCTTCCTCCTCGTCATACTCGATGCGGTCGATATACAGGCCGAGCCCGTAGTCGTCTAGTTCTGGGCTGTAAACCACAAGCTCCCACCACGGCTCGCCTGTCAGCAGTCGGCACGCTACGCACTGCCAGTAGTACGCCTCCTCATCGCGCCACTTTGCTCCAAGCCCCCCACTGAAGCGGGCCGCCACCGCCGCTTTCGGCTGCGGGCACTTCACCTCGATCCCGCCACCGTCCTCAACGATGAAGTCTGGGGTGCCGCCAAGCCCGCGCTTTTCGTCCCAGATCCAATATCCCTGGATCAGGCCACGCCCTGTCTCGTCCTCGTAGCGAAGCGGGGCATCCGTCACCTCACGGTCGATCCCCGTCTGCATAAACTCCGTGACCTTCTGCTCGCCGAGTTGGCCGACCAAACGCTCGGTTAGCAGCTCTAGCAAGTAGGTTCCGCGCTTGAGCGGCGTGCCCATGACACGATGGACCTCGGAGGCGGTAATGCGCCCCCGGCGGGCCTCCAGCCACGCCGGGTTCGTGCTGCCGTCGCTGAGACGGGAATAGATGAGGGTCATGTCGCATCCATCCAGATCTTGCCGGTTTTGGCGTGCCGCGCGAACATCTCGTTCCGAGCCGCCTGCTCTTCCTTCGTGGGCTTCGCCGGCAGCGTCGCGACCATGCCTCCGTTCGGGTACTGCGTGACCCGGCAGCGCCCGAAGAACGCCGTCACCGCGCCGCCGCTGGCGCCATCCTGAAACCGCCACTCGATGTTCACTCGCCCCTCTCCAGCGCAATCGAGGACGGGCCGCCGCCAGCAGCAGCAAACGCAAGCTCGCGAGCAACCTCCATGGCCATGCCTGTCTCCATTTTGACCACGACCTGCCCAGCCTCGCTCCTTAGGTAGAGCCGCACGCGGCCATCTTCGCGCCTCACTTTCCATAGAATGCCGTCGATCTTCATTTCCCCTCCTTCATCCAATCTAGCGCCAGCTCCTCACACGTCCGCGCAAACACCATGGAGCCGTTGCCCGACTCTCCCTCTGCGCCCTTGCTATCGAACGTCACCTTGCGGACCACGAAACACCACGGCTGTTTGCTGTCCTCGGTGTCGCCCGATGTGTAATCGATCTTTCCTCCGCCGGGCGTCTTGACCAATTCAGACGGCACGTCTGGCCACGGCCTAGACCAAGCAATCCCCTCGGTCGCGGCCACGAAGAGCAGAAACAGGAACAGCATGACAATTGCTGTGGCACCTGCCGTGACTACAAACGGGAACCACCGCCCCTCCTCGCTCACCCCACCACCTCCCCGTCCTCGGTGATTTCCGGCGGCTTCGTCAGCCGCGTGTTTGGCTGGTGCGACGGTTCCTTCGCCGTGAGCATCGCGGCCCTGGCCTTGCCGGATTGGCGGATCGCTTCCATGGAAACGGCGTCCCCGCGCTCCTTGTAGAACTTCAGGCCGGCGCCAGTGATCCCGCGGAGCGCCTCGACATCCGCCGCCTCGTTGATCCGGTCGATGTACCCTTGCAACACCTCGGGCTCAACCGGAGCCGGGGGATGCTCAATGACCTCGCCGTCATCTGCCTGAGCCATCTCCTCGTTGGTGTACAGGCCGGACAGGTCGTTCGGGAACGCCTTGCGCAGCGCGAGGCTCTCGGCGCACTTAGCCAGCATCAGGTATGGCATCTTCTTCCACATCGGCTGTGGGTTGCCGTCCTTATAGGTCGCGGCGTACTCGGACCAGCGGGCGGATGCCGTGAACGGAACGCGCTGCCCGGCCACTACGCGATAGACAGAAACCGTGGCCTTCCCCGGGTGCGGCTGATCCTCCCTGTCAAAGATGGCGTCGTCGATCCCGGCGAGCGTGCCAGTGCGCTCAGCGATAGCGCGATACCCGTCGATGGCAACCTGGATCGCCCCGACCTCGACCCACCGGCCATCGTCTGTCTTCTGCTTGCGCTTGACGAAATGGATCTGCTTCAGGAACGGATCGAGCCTGGCGCGCTTTGCGACTGCCATAAACATGCTCAGCTCGTCGTCGGTTGCGCCCTTGGCCACCGTCCGCTTGATCAGGTCAACCTGCTCCTGCGTGTAGTTCTGAACCACCGCGAGGTCGTTCGACATGTCACCCTTCCCCTTCGCAGTCGCCGGTCATGCCGGTCGCACCATCGGCGTGATCTTCGCGCTTGGCATGCTTCAGGTACAGCTGCAAGCCGGCGACCAAGTGGCTCGCGACATCGCGAGTCAGGCAGAAGCTTTCTCCATATTCCCCGAAGCTGAAGAAGACGACGGCCTTGCCCTGTTCGTCGGTGGCTATGATTATCGACTTCACACGGCGAGATATCACTTCTGCTCCTTCAACGAAATCATCAACGTCCATCGGGCGTGGTCCTCTGTCCCCAGTTACCTGATGTGTGCAGAGTCGCAGAGTTTTGAGGCTGTGTCAACAGCGCCAGAGGTAATCTCCGTCGCGGGCGAGAAATCCGTCGATCAGGAGCTTCTTGATCAGCTTGGCGTAGTCCTGGTCGGTACCCTCGCCGCGGCGCCGAAACCATTCCGTCAACTGCTGCCGGGTGACAGCAGAGGTGCCTGGCGGGCGGATGGCGCAGCCAGCCAGCACCACGCCGTAGTTGAACAGGCACTGGTCGATCTGTTCCAGCGCCCACCGCACCTCGGCGTTCTGCGGCTACCGGCGGCGCTGCTGCCCGCCGCCCTGTTCCACGAACGCGGACGACTCCGCGTCGAGCTCGTAGGCGAAGTCGCGATAGTCCGGGTCGTTGGGCCGCGCCGACCGGGTGTTGTGCCACGTCACCATGCCCCGGCACTCGTTGGCGGGCGCATCCGGATCACGCGTCAGGTGGAGCAGCGAGGTCATCAGCGCGCCCTGGGCGTACGAGCCGACCGGGCGCGTCTCGTCATGGCCGGCGTGCACCACGCTGATGCTGCCGATCCGCCGGCGCATGAGTTCGTTCAGCAGCGGGCGGATCGCCTTCGTCGTGGTGTCGTCGCTCAGCGTTTCGTCCGTCAGCGCCGTCCAGTTGTCGAGGATGACCAGACCTGCGCCAATCTGCTCCGCGGCGTTCAGGACCATCTGCTGCCCGGCCTGCGTGTCGATGGGCGGGATCGGGAAGATATCGAAGTGCAGCCCGACACCGAGCCCCAGCCTGCGCCGGTCGCCGTCGTAGCGCTCAAGGAAGCACTTCTGCCGAGCCTGGAACTCCGCCACCCCAAGCTCGCCGTCCACGTAAAGCACCGGCACAGGCTTGCCGCTGCCCGCCCAATGCAGCAGCCTCTCACCAGCGCCAACCGCGCGCATGAGCTCCATCGTGAGGAAGCTCTTGCCGGACTTCTTCGCGCCCGAGACGAAGGCGCGCGACTGCCGGTGCAACCAGCCGCCAAGCAGCGGGTCGACCGGCGGCGTCTTGACCAAGTGGATGTCGCAAAACGCATACTTCTCCAGCCCCTCCAGCTTGGAGCCGACCGCGCGCCAGCGCAGCGTGTCGATCTTCTCCAGCACCTCGCCCGGTGGAGCCGGTCCGCGCTCGTCAAGGTGGCCATATGCCCAATTGACAATTTCCTCGCCGACGGCGATGTACTCGCGGCGCAGGTGAAGCTCGTAGACCAGCCGGCCATACTCACCGGCGTTGATCACGGTGACGGCGCAATCCACCAGCTTGTTGAGGTAGCCGGGGCCGCCAACCTGCTCCAGCACGCCGGTGTTGTCGAAGTGACTCTTCATGGTCACCACGTCGGCCAGCTGGCCGCTCTCGACCAGCTGCGCGCAATTCTCGTAGATCCGCCGGTGCTCGGCGAGGCAGAAGTGCTCCGGCTTGAGGAAAGGAGATACCCGTTCGTAGGCTCGCGGGTTGACGAGGATGGCGCCCAGCAGCGCCATCTCCGCCTCTATGTTGTGCGGGAGCCTCCTGCCAGGAAGCGGGAATGACCCCAGCGCGTCGAATGTCGGCGGGTCAAGCGTGGAGCGCCCGCCAACACTTCCGTCCAGCACAGCCTCATGCCGGGACAGTGTGACGCAGGGCGTGCTCCACGCACGCCCAGGCGTCGGCTTCGTGTTCGTTCGCGGGCCTGTGCCCGCGGGCTTTCATCGCGTTGATCATTTGATCTTTTCCCGCCTTCCCTTTGGCTTTCACGCCGCTTGCAGCCCGGAGCGTCGGCGGGAACACCCCCACCACCGCCGCACCCATGCGCTCCGAGATTTCCTCGACCACCCCGACCACGCGGAACAGCCCACGCGCGGCCCCAGGAAATTTTGGGTTAAAGAACGGCTGCTCGACGACCACCATAGACCCCTCGGCCCACGGCGGCAGCAACGCCTCGATCTGGTCGCGCACCCGGCAGCAGTAGCCGGCCAGGCTCTCGTGCGGGGCGCGCACCATCGTTAAGGACGCCTCCTCGTCCTCGCTCACCCATGCGATCCCCAGCCCGCCACCAGGGCTCCCGGACGTGCCGGGGTCAACGCCGATGATCACGCTACACCCGCTCCCGCCACGGCCTATCCCCATAGTGCTCGCACAGCCATTCCACCATGGCGCCCGGGCGCGGGTCGCAATGCGCCCAGTACATCCGCTCGATCATGTGCCGGGCGAGCGGGGCAGAGTCCGCGCCGGCCACGAAGATGTCGTTAAGGTTCACCTCGACGGTGACAGGATACCCCCAAGCCTGCTCGCTGAGAACAAGCGCCCCGCTTTCCAGCATCTCCGCGACCGCCCGTTCTTCATCGAGGAACGGGCGGCCATCCTGACCGACCAGATAGGTGTGTGTCATTGAGACGACATCGCGCTCATTGCCTATCCCCCCCATCCCGTGAACGCGCCAGCCCTTGCAGCCTGCGCGTACGCAACCAGCCGGCGCTCTTGTGCGGCCCTGGCTGCGGCCCTGGCTGCGTCCCAGGCTGCGTCCCTGGCTGCGGCCCTGATGTCTTTGCGGCCCGTCATCAGGTATTCGTGGACCAGCGGCGGCATATCCCACAGATGCGCCACGTCCATCGCGCACTTGCGGGCAAACAGCCGCAGCGCTGCCGTCATGTCACACTCCCACAGGATGCGGCGCTCGCTGGCCACGATATTGTCATCATAAAGGATCATGTCGCCGTGAAGCTCCACCCGCCGCAGCAGCGGGCCCGGCGCATACGCCAGCGCGTCAAGCAGCCGCCCACTGGCATGCAAGCCGCTCTTGCACATCTCCAGCGGCCCGTCGTGCCGCTCGACATCCCCTGGCGCACCAAGTGGCGTACCGTCGCGCATTCGCGTGCCGGCAAAGTGCCATGCCTTCATCGCCCATACCCCAGCCACGCTACCAGAATGCTCACGGCAATGCCGATTAGTGTTAGCGTCATTTTCCACCTCCTACCCAATCGGGGCGCGACCATGCATCCGCCCTCCAGCGCCGTAGCGGCATGAAGACCGCGAATCCCTCCAGCACGCCCGTGTTCAGAACGGCGATGCATCGATCCTCTGGCCCAGCCGAAAGCAGGATCTGCGGAACCCCCGCATCCTTCTTGCCGTTCAGAATCTCCGCGATCTTGTCGATCTGCGCCATCACTGCCGGCGCTATTTGAGCCTGCTCCCTCGTTTTGACGCTGGCCTTCCCCGGGACGACCCTTGGCGCATCCGGATAGGTCAGCGTCTCATCCAAGTCTGCCCAGAGCCCATTTCTGATGTCGATCACGCCATCAGCGACGGTCAGCTTCTCGCGCTCTGGCGCCCGCGGCGGCTCTCCGATGATGGATGCCGGCACAATGACCTCGGCATCGTCGCCGCCGATCGTGTCCCGCAGCATCAGCAGGACCATCCCGTCTGTCCCGGTGTAGGTCGTGCCCTTGGCGTCCCGGCGAACGTGGACGCCGCAGATGTAGGGCCGCGTCGGGTCTTTGGACGCCACCACCGCACAAGCGGCAAGGGCGGCCAAATGCACGTCAATCGTCAATTCCATTTGTTATACGCTCCCCATGACCCAGCCGGCCAGCAAGGCCAGCGCCACCAGGGCCGCAGCCCCCACGATCTCGTCGCGGGTGCGCTGCGGCAGCGACCGGAAATGCGCGATCACCAGACCTTCCTTCCCTTCCCGAAGCCGACCCAATGGCCGGCCATGAACCCGACGCAGAACGCCGCCAGCAGCAACCACCCCATCATGCGCCGGGATCCTTCTGCTGGTAGCAGGGGCAGCCCAGGATTGGATCGCGCCGAGAGATGGTGCCGCCTTCCGGCGACGGCGGCGCCCCGCACCGGTTCGTGAACGCGCGGGGCCAGTAGAACGCCGCGGCGATTGGCGGCGGCTCGAATTTCCACCCACACCATCCGCCGCCTCCCGGATGAAGCGCACCAGTTTTTGTGCGGCTCCAATCTGCCAGCGCGCATGTCAAGCACTCGGTTTTCTCCATCATCATTCCCTCCATCCTTCCGGGTCGTCGCGGGTCGGCTCTACCACGCAATTGCATTCCCATTCGGCATGCTCCGACCAATCCTCGCGCCCGCACTCATCGCAGCAGTGCAGCCGCTCCCAATGGCCATGGCGGATGTCCCACCGCGCCAAGTCACCATCGTGACCAGCGATCATAATCGCTGGAGATCGCCCACCATCGACCCGTAGCTCGGCAAACCCCATGCCCTGCAGGGCTCGCGCGCCGTCCGTCCCTTCCACCACCGCATCCAGTGCGTCGCGGATATGCTCGAGGGTGCCACCGTGTAGGGTGATTTTCATGACCAAACCTCCCCATCAAGCGCACCAGACACAAGCATGAATGCCCTATCTTCAACGCCTAAGATTAACAGCACGCCATCAAACAAGCCCCCGCCCGTTATTACGGACGCTGCGCTATAGATCTCGTCAGCGTCCGCCAAGTGGGGAACTCGCCACGTCGTCGCCGCCCAACAATACCTATTGTCAATCATCGCACCAACTCCCGGCCGCAGCAGCGGCACACGTATGTTCCCATCTCCCGGCGGTAGGCTAGGCCGGCATTCAGCCGGCCGTCGCCCGTGCGCCAGATCCAGACTTGCCGACCAAGGGCGGCGGACGCCGCGGCGGCTTCCCGGACAAAGGGAAGCATCAGTCGCCATCGCCGAACATCGACGTGCCGTCATACTCCGGCAGCGTCAGACGCGACGGCTTCGTGTTTGTCGGACCGTGGAATTTAGTAGTGAGAGTGATCATGAGCGCTGCTCCTATCCGAGGTTTGTTAAGCCGCTTCCTGCTGCGCCACTTCTGGCTTTACAGCTCGCTTAAGCGTCTTTGCGGGGCACGCTGAACATGGCGAGCAAAGCTTCGTGCTTCCCGTGGCGAGAAACGTATTTTCCTCGGTAGTACATCATACAGTCGGCCTTGGCCTTGCGGACGGCCGGAGAATGTGCGGCGGCTACCGTGCGCGCGCCGGGCTGGTCCACAAAATCGTTGCCATCCTCAACCCACCTGTCGCGCTCTGCTTTGCTTGTGAAGGCGTTAACCCCTCCGATCATATCGCCATTTTCGTCGCGCATGTTGGCGCCGTAGGTGTGGACAAAACCCCAATAGAGACGTGCCATTATCGTTGCTCCTATCCAGGTTGCTCACTCCTGCCAGCGCGGGCGCTGGCAGTGGCGAGGAACCCAAGCCCCCGCCCGTTATTACGGACGCTGCGCTATAGATCTCGTCAGCGTCCGCCAAGTGGGGAACTCGCCACGTCGTCGCCGCCCAACAATACCTATTGTCAATCATCGCACCAACTCCCGGCCGCAGCAGCGGCACACGTATGTTCCCATCTCCCGGCGGTAGGCTAGGCCGGCATTCAGCCGGCCGTCGCCCGTGCGCCAGATCCAGACTTGCCGACCAAGGGCGGCGGACGCCGCGGCGGCTTCCCGGATCAGGGCAAGCATTACAGGTCTGGGCAGTATTCTCTCGCCGTATGCGCGTAGGCGCGGAGCTGAGTTGTATGGCATTTTCGTTACCCCTTCTGACGTATGTGCAGAGTCGCAGAGTTATGGGCGTGCGTCAAGAGCACCACGCTCAGCTCATGCCGGCTTGTTGGCGTTGTGTTCGTGCCACTGGCACGCGGCGATCATCATCCGCGTGGGCTGGCGCTCTCCGCGCTCGATCCCCGCCACGGTGCGGATGCTGCACCCGAGCAGGGCCGCGACTTGTACCTGCGTCAGTCCCATGCGGGCGCGCCATGCGCGTAGGTCAAAGGTCATCGTGCGGCCATCCTCTCCACGACGGCGTTGACAAGCGCCGGCAGTGACGTATGGGCGCCCGTGCTTTCTACGTCGAACAGCGCTTCCTTGCCGGCCCGGCCGTACATCGCAGCGACGGCGATACCGGCGCGCCACGACGTAAGGCATGCTCGCGCCGCCCAATAGCTCGTCCTGGTAGTCTCGGTGTAGGGGCCATCTGGATCGCTGGCATCATACGGGCCGGCGATAACCCATGACGTGCCGTGGCCCCAAATCCGGCCATACTGCCGGGCCATCTTGATCGCGGCGGTCTTACTCATGCGTGCGGTCATCTGGGTTACTCTCCTTGTGTGCGTGTTGCATCCTTTATGGCATGTAGCAGTTCAGGATGCAAGATGTTTTTATGCGTCCCATGGCTCGCCGTTGGCGATGTGGGCGGCCTTGGCGGCGGCGCGTCTTGCTTTGCGGGCGGCTTCCTCGGCTGGCGTCAGTTGTGGCGGACGGTAGGGGTGCATAGGCACAACAGTAGCCTGGTCGGCTTCCTGTGCTTCCAGCTCGGCGAGCTTGGCAGCCCGGCGCGTTTCCAGATCTTGCAGCGCTTGCACGTCCGGGGCGAACCGCGGCAGGCGAGGCATGGCGGCCGCCTCTAGTGCGTTCAAGCGAGCCTCGAGGTTCGCCGGCAAAACACCCTCGAGGATATCCAACACGCTCGCCCTGAGGTTGCTCGGCTGTTCGGGAACGGGCGCGTGCAAGCTCAGCAGTCGCTCGCAGGCAAGCACAGCCATGCGCGGTGCATCGTCTGCACCCTCGTAGCCCTTCACGGTGCGCAGCCCGACGCCCAGAGCGTCGGCCAGCTGCTGCTGCGTCATGCCCAGCTGAACGCGCAGGTCTCTCAAGGTCGCCATGGTTTCTCCATTAGGTGCGGGGGTGCAGAAAATGTAGTGCAAGCATGGTGCAAGGTGCAAGCATGAGGGTGCAAGCATGGCAAATTCTGCACCTTGGAAATAAAGTTTGAGTGTGCTTTTTGTGCACGGCATAGCTATAGGTGTACGCTGCTTGAGATGTTAGCGTGTTCGTGGTTGCTGATTGTTCTTGACACTGGTTCGGGTTGTATGTCTTTGTATATTAGGGAATGTACTAAGATATTGAAATATAAGGACTTTTCCAAGTACCCCCGCCCCCTGGGCCCCCCGGCCAGTCCCCCCTTCGGGGACGTGGCCGGGGCCAGGGCGGGCACTTGCCGGGGGGGAGAGGGTTGTGGTAGCGTTGGCAACGATGATTGATTGAGGTTTTCGATCAGATCGCGGTTGATTGATAGGTTTTGTCAATGAGTGCACGGGAATCGCGGAGCAAGTCGCTGCCGGCAGGATGCGGCGGAAGCGGGACGGCAGCGTGGTCGCGGTGCGATGACTGAGACAGAGCTTATGGCGAGCGGGGCTGGGGCAGGTTTGACGGCGACTCGGCGCATCAACTGCCGAGCGGCCGCGTGTACGTTGATGCGACCGGCGGCGTGTCGTGACGTGGCGCAGCAAGGCAAGCGGCGGATATGTGATCCGCTGCTCTTGCCAGCAATGTCGTGCTACATCAATGGGTTACGTGATGTTGTCGGCGGGTTTGGCACCGGAATGGCACTGGCATCAGGCTCGGTGGCCAGCATAGGCATGACCCGGACGGGGTAGGGGGGGGATGAAGGACGATAGGGTCCCATCTGATATTCGTACTGGTACCATACCCCACGAACACAAACCCCTCTTGACGGCCTCTCATCTTCCTCTATCCTCCCTAGGCGAACGTCAAGGAGATGATCCAGATCATCAAGGCGGTGCAGAAGAGCGGCCTGGACTACGCCGCGCTGGCGGCAGCCATGGAGGGCGGAGAGTGATTTTCCGAGTTAACTTCTTCTTGCTGAGGATGCTTTTGTCGCTCGCGCCGCGGGTGAGCGTCGAGAAGGCCATCATCCGGGCCGAGGAGAAGGCTATAGCTAGGAATGGCGGCTTCCTCCGTCCTGACCAGAAGCGGAAGCTCGACTTGCTGACGAGGTGGAACGATGAGCGGTCATAACGACGAGCAGGCGCGGATGCTGGAGCGCTTCCAGGCGCTCATGCAGGAGCAGGAAGAGCTTGCGCAGTCCATGAAGGACCTGGCGGACGAGGCCAAGAGCAAGGGCCTGAACCCGGCGGCGCTGAAGAAGGCGGCGTCGTTCAGGATCAGCAGCAAGAAGCGCGATGGCTACGTCAAGGGCCACCGCAGCCTGCTGGACATCATGGAGGCGGCCGGCGACCCGCTGGTGGAGCTGCGATGACCGATGAAGACCTCGACCGCCACATCCGCTTGATCCGCGCCCGCGAGAACGGCTGGTCGGACGACCCGGACGACAGCGGCGGGCCCACTCGCGATGGGGTCACGCTGGCGATGTGGATTGCCTACATGTGGGGCCAGGGGAAGCCGCCACCCAGGCAGGTTCCATATCTTAAGGAAGGTCTCCGGATCGCAACAGACTCCGACCTCATGGCGTTCTATCGCTGGTATTTCCGCACGCAGGGCCTCGCCGAGCTGATCGACGAGTTCTCCATCCCGGACGAGCTGGTGCCGCTGGTCATGGACATGCGGACCCTGCACAGCCTGGATGGGTGCCGGAAGATCCTGCGGCGGGCGAGAGATGCCGCCTATGGCGGGTACGCTAGAGAGCTTATCACCCTATCCCGTATCCGCTACATGCTGGAGGTGGCCGAGCGCAGCCCAAAGGACCGCAAGTACGTGCGTGGGTGGATGCACCGGGCTCTGAAGGCCATCGGCTGGTGGCCGCCTAAGCCAGAGACACGGGAGGTGTAGGTGGGGGAAGACGACGAGGACAAGATCTGCCACATGTGCCCGACGACGGAGCACGAAAACAGTGGCCCGCTGGTGTGGGTGGACTGGATGGCGGCCAGCGTGTGCGGTGAGTGCGCGCACTTCTTCGGGATCGGGGTGGACGATGCTGCGTGAGCGCCGCTGCGGCAACTGCCCTTGCCGGGGTACCGCGCTCGAGTTGTTTTGGGCGCTGTTGGCGTACTCGGCGGCGATGGCTGGGGTAGCCGCTGGCGCGGCGCTGGTGGCGTGGTGGTGGTGTCGGCGCGCGCCCCGCGGGTGATCCTGGCGCAGATCACGGCTCCGCACTTTTGTGCCGGGATCGGCGTGGACACCGAGGAGAAGGTGGTCGTGGATGCGTCGCCAGTCGTCCGGTACATGGTCGGCTGGACGGCGCGCCGCGTGCACGATTACTGCTGCGACCGCGGCTGGAAGGTGGAGAGGGTCAATGGCGACGTATAGGAGCATCCATGCATTTCTCGCTGGCGAGGGTGGAGGTGAATGGTGAACATTGACAGGCAGATCGACCGCGTGAAGGCGACCATCGAGGAGCGCCGCGGCGCGTACGGCGACCCGGACAAGATGTTCGGGCAGATCGCCAAGCGGTGGGGGTGCAGAGAAACGGAGGTGGCGCTGCGGATGGCTGACCTGAAGCTCGCCAGGCTGACGCACGGGAGCTGGTCCGACGACAGCGCCATCGATGCCATCGCGTACCTGCTGTTTGCGCTGGAGTTTGACGATTGACGCGGGCGTCCGCGTGCCCTAATGTATGCAGAGTAGCAGAGAGGGACAGATGGATCTGAAGAACATTGACCAGCTCATTGAGGCCGGGTTCCGGGTGGAGATGGGGAGCCGCCTTCAGAAGCTGGAGGCTCGTCTAAGCGACTTGGAGCTAAAGCGCGGTCAGCATCACGAGCTGCACCTGGGTATGAGCGACCGTCTACGCCGACTTGAGGCCGGCCTGACTGGCCTGGAGGCCCGCGTAGGCTCCACGGAGAGGAAGTTGAAAGATATCACCCCGTACGAGCCACCGCTCAGCGGCTGCCGCGAGACGGCGTGGGTGGTGAAGACCGTTCATGATCATGGTCCGTGTGGCTTAGCCCGCTCTCCTGGCGCTTTCGTGTGGGAAGCGTCCTTTGCTGGCAACGGCGCCGACGAGATCCTCCGCTTCACCGCCCGTTCCGACGCGGAGACGCTGGCTCGGCTGCTCGGCATCGGCGAGCCGGCGCTGGTCTACACGGACACGATGGAGGAAGTGGATAGCGGCCAGGGCGCTCAATGGAACATGGGATGCCGACGATGAGTGACGTAAGCGACTTGCGGCCTGTTCATCTGGAGATCTTGCGGCGCGCGCTTGGCCTCGACATAGGGGCGGAGCCATACCGCAACTACTTCTTGGCTGACCCTGAAGGAACGGATTTCTGCGCCTGCGAAGATCTCGTTTCCCTCGGGCTCATGCGGGGTAGCGGCGACCACAAGGGGTTGTTCAGGGGTTGGCATCTTTTCGCCGTGACTGCGTCTGGCATGGATGTGGTTGCCGACGATGCCTGACCCTCTCCACCACTCCACGATGGCCGCGATCACCCGTATGGCGCAGGCGCGCGGCCTGCCCATCGTCCGCGCGGACAGCGAGAAGGTCGTGCTTGGGGATGTAGAGACGTGGCGAACCTATTGCGGGTGGGAGCTTCGTGGAGTTTGGCGTGCGTTCCGCAGCCCGACACAGGCCCTCCGCGCCGCGCTAAGGGAGACGCCGCGTGCCTGAAGTTAACGTTTTGCGTGGGCCGTTCGAGTGGCGCGCCCTCGTTGAGGGGGAGAACGTCTCTATTGAGGTATGGTCGGATGAAGAGGGGCTCCTGATGCGCTACATGGCGACGCCACAGGCGGCCACCTCGATAAGCGTGATGATAGCAAAGGCGGCTAAGGTAGCGGCGGGTGCCTGAGAAAATCACCCTGAAGCAGGCTGCGGCGCTGCTGGGCATAGACCGCAACCGCATGGGGTGGCTGCTGCGCGAGGGGCACATCAAGGCGGAGAAGGTCGGCAGCTACATGTGGGTTGTCGGCAAGGCAGAAGTTTTGGCCTCTCGGGATCGCTGGGATCGCGAGGGCTACCCATGGAGGAAGCCATGATGATCGAGGTGGCGTCCCTGAGGTCAGACGAGCCGCCGCCGCGGCGCATCGTTCTTTACGAGGTCAGGAACCTGTTTGGCGAGCCATCTCTCTTGAGGGAGGGCTGGGACGGGAAGATAAAGATTGAGACGCACGACAGCGCTGATGCTCTGCGGAAGCGCGTAAGACGCATCATAGCTGCGTGCAAGGGCCACGGTTACATTCTGGAAGAAGCAGAGAGGCCATGACGGCCACGGGCAAGTCTCAGGACCAGATCGCCGCGTTGCGGGGTCTGGTCAGTTACAAAGTTCAGCAGGTCATTGACGGAGCGGGGGATGATGACTTAGCCAATCTTAGGGCTCATGTTGAAGTGGTGGCGCTTCTGATTGCTGCTATGCGCTTCCTCAAAGTGGCGGACTCTGTGCACATTGAGGCCAACCCGGAAGAGGGGGTGGCCCGTATCCTATCAAGACTGAAGGAGATCAAAGAATGAACATCGACGAATTCAACGCGCTGCTGGCCACGCTGCGGGCTCAGCTCGACGCTGCCGACCGGGTTTTTCTGAACGCGCATGGGGCGTTGAAAGATGCAGAAAGGCTGCGCCGGCAGGCTCTTGCCGAAGTGCGGAGCCATCTCACCTACGGCAAGTACCGAGGCTGGGTCGAGCGCAACAAGCGCGCCGACAGGGTCGCGGAGCCGGTCGATGAAGCGCCAGCCGCGGCTGAGTGACCCGGTGTGACCGGGGCTCTCATCGACCCGGAGACGGGTGAGTTCGACCCTGGTGTAGCGCGGGAGGTGAAGGACAGGATCTCTATGAAGCACATGGTCGCGAATGAGGACGGCAGCCTCTACGACCCGTCCACGGGTATCACCATCGACATCTGCGACGTGAAGGCCGGCGATGCCTGAAGAGCGGGACATCGAGTACTACAAGGCGGCGCTCCGCGAGATCGCCTATGGCGGGACGTCTCAAGCGCCGGCGGCGGCCATGCCAGATGCCGATTGGTACAGGATCGTTGCCCTTGGGCTGGTTTCGCTCGCCTCCAGGGCACTTGCTGGAACGTGGGAGCCCGACGATGCCTGACATCGACACGCCGTTCGGGAAGATCGTCGCCGAGCAGGTGATGGCGGTGAAGTACCGGGTCGGCACCATGATGTTCGAGACGGAGAAGGACGCCCGCGACGAACTCCGCCGGCAGGCGCTCGGGCGTGATCTGGTGAACTTCGCTCTGTGGGTGGTTGCCCTGCAGGGCGAGATTCCCCAGGCCAACGAGAAGGAGGTCCTGCCGATCCTGCGCAAGGTGCGTGAGAGCGGGCTGGATTTCGCTGCCATGACGGCGGCGCTTGGAGGACAGAATGCGTCGTAGGGGATCGTTCAGGGGGTACCTGCGGGGCCGGGTTGCGTCCATCCTGGCAAGGCCGGAGCCGACGTGGCACGAGAAGAAGCGCGCCTACTTGGCGGGAGAAGAGGTTCACCGGGCCCAGGTGGCGGAGTACTACCGTCATCAGGATGAGATGGCCATGAGGATCGGCAGGGCCGCCTTGGAGGTCATGGCAAATGGACGATGATGAGCCGGCCTGCCACATGTGTCCGACGACGGAGCGGGAGAACGGCGGGCTGCTGACGCGGGTAGAGTGGATGGGTGCCAGCGTTTGCAACGAGTGCGCCCACTTCTTTGGGATTGGCGTGGAGGGGGAGAAGGGTGATGGCTGACCTGAGCGGGCACCGCGCGCGAGACATCGGCTTGTCTCGGCGGGTCATGGCCGCGCTAGAGCCAATACTTGGCGGCGGGAAATGATGCGCTTCCCGGAAGTCTTCCGCATCGACGGCGATGCGGGCGAGAGCGGGGCGTTCCTGATCAGGATCAAGGGTTCCGCCGCGCTGCGGGTCATCGCCTCGAACGGAGGAGGATGGGAGCACGCCAGCGTGTCGCTGCGCACGAGGACGCCGACGTGGGCGGAGATGTCCGCTGTGAAGAGTCTGTTCTGGGAGCCGGAGGACTGCGTCGTACAGTATCACCCGCCGGCATCCCTGTACGTCGACTACCACCAGCACTGCCTTCACATGTGGCGGCCGCTGGATGTGTGGGTTCCGGTGCCGCCGACATGGATGGTCGGGCCACAGGTGGAGAAATGAGCGCCCGACGCTGCGGCAACTGCCAGCACTTCCGCGGTGAGTACGAGCCGTGCGCGTGCCCGGACTGGCTGACGGCCAGCCGGGCGTTGCGGACGAGCGACGGCGGCCAGTGGTGCCAGTGGCACGAAAGGAGGGATGGGTGACCTCGCGCCCCACACAGCCAACGGGGTTTCGGTTTGCCGCAGCCAGGCTGCGCCGGAACCTGCTGTGCTTCACGATCTCGCCCGAGGCGCGCGCGGACCTGACGCACTCGTGGGCCGACGTGCATGTGGAGGGCGTGCGCTCGCTGGGTGTGCCGCGCCCCAAGGTCGTCGGCAAGGGGATCGTGGCGCTGGAAATCGGGCTGCTCGTGGCGCTGATCGTGTGGCCGGTGCTGGTGGCGCTGTAGATGGCATTCACCGCCGCACAGCGCCGCAAGGCAAAGGAGACGATAGCCGCCAAGGCCCTCGCCAAGCAGCAGGAGGTTCTGCCCGACTTCGCGAGGCTGACCGAGCAGCAGGCGCGGGATGTGATCTCGCATGTGGCGGAGCACGGAGACCTGATTGCTGCCGCGAGGTCTTTGGGGGCAATTGGGCGGGGCATTGGTGTTTCTGACGTGATCCTTTTCCTGCGGAGTAAACAGGAATGGGTGAACGGGATGGAAGTCGCGGAGGCCACGTACGCGAAGAAGCTGTCGCGGGACGCGGTGGACGTGGCGAACGAGCCGATCCCGTGGGGTGAGATCGGCGGCATGGAGATCGAGGCGCAGAAGCTGTACCTCGACGCTTGGGCCAAGCGCCAAAAGCTGCGGGTGGACACCATGCGGGGCATGGCGGCGTCGCTGGTGCCGAAAGTGCCTGGGGCCGCGGTGAATGTGAACGTGGACGCGAGCCGCCGGGAGCCGGCTGGGGCGTACGCGACGATGCTCCAGGCCGTGGAGCAGGTGGAACGGTCGAAGGTGATCGAGCACAAGGAGGAGGGGTAGGTGGACAGTTGCGATGGGGGAATGAGGCGACCAAAGAGGACTAAGCCGCGGCTAATGGACTCGGACGGAAGTGAGTTCGATCCAGACACTGGCATCTGCGTAGACCCATCATTGGATTTGTGGAGAGAGATGATAATGGGTGACGGTAAGCGCCGGCCCATGATCTCGGATGAGGGGGTGAAATGAGGTTGTCGTTGGCTATCGCCGCAGCGCTGCTGCTGGCGGGGTGCTCGTCGACTGGCAGCGGCTACAGCCAGCCGCAACAGCAGATGGACCCGAATACGCGGGCGCTGATGCTGATGTACGGGATGCAGCAGTTGCAGCAGTCCATGCAGCCACCGCATGCAGCTCCGGCCATGGGCGTTCAGTGCTACGGCGGGCAGGGGTACATGTGGTGTCAGTGATCGATGACATCCTGCGGTTCATAGAGGCGGCCGCAGATGCAGGAGAGCAGTCTCCAACAAACGACCAGATTGCGGCGGCGGTGGGCCGGGATACGGGCTCCGCGGAGGGTGTCATCCGGCGCATGAAGAAGGCCGGGCTGATTTCCGTAGAGACGGCAGGCAGCGCCCGGAGGTTCACCGTCAACGGCAAATCCACTCTGTGGTCGCGCGGATACGTGCCGTTGTCCGAGCGTCCGAGTAGAGGGCCGTCGGAGGCGGAGCTGAGGCGGCAGGAAATCTTGAGGATGATCGAGGAAGCTGCAGACGCTGGTGCCGCCGCGCCGACGGCAAAGGAGATGGCGGCGCGGCTAAGCGTCACGCACGAGACGGCCAACCGCGCGCTTAGGGACCTCAAGGACACGGGCGTCATCCGAATTGACGGGATGACGACCAATCGCCGGTTCACCATTGCTGCCTCTGGCAAGCAGACGGCGTGGTCCGGACCGGACGGCGGCACTTCTTCTGGCCGGCTGTACAAGTTCCTGTGTGAGAAGGCCAAGGCCGGAGCGGTAACGCCATCGTTCCGAGAGACGTGTCGGACGCTGCGCCTTGACAGGAGGGCTGTGGACAAGGCGTTCCGGGCGCTTATCCGGGGCGGTTTGGTTAAGGTCGATACCCACCTGATGCGGCGCCGGGTTATCATTTGTGGCTCAGGAGACGCCACGGCCTTTTCCAACCCCGGCAATCCAGAGGACAAGGACAGGTCCATCCAGGCTCCTACCTTTGTGCCGCTCCTGGCAGGGCCTCGTAGTGGAGCGAAGGGCTGGCCGGCGTGGCGAACGTGCCAGTGGCTGGAGGGAGACGCCAAAGAGCGGAACTTCTGCGGCGAGCCGACGCAGGCCGGGTCCAGTTACTGCCCTGAGCACCACGCCGTTTGCTACACTGGCGTGCCTGGAGAGGACGCCCGGACGGGGCATTCGTGGGTGGACAGGAACGTGCCTGTATCACCGTACAGCTTGGATGAGGTGGTGGCGTGATCTACAGCGGCATCCTGGTAAACTGTGGCGGCCCTGGTGACGACGGCTACGACGGCGGCAACACCGTCAACCGCGGCCCCATCGCCATTTCCAGAACAGATCGGCCCTACCTGTTCCGCACGGAACGGTACGGGCTGAAGAGCTACCACGTCGAGGTGCCGGATGGCATCTACGACGTGTATCTCGGGTTCGCGGAGACGTACCGCGGCATCACAAAAAAGGGCCAGCGGTCGTTCTACGTGTCCGTGAACGGGCTGGAGCCGGTGCTGGTGGACCCTTTCGGGGACGGTGGCGGGAGAAACAGGGCGACGGTGCGGTCGTTCATGGGCGTAGTCGCCGAGGGCGACCCGATTTTTGACCTGGATGCGGGTGTGTCCATTTATTTTGTTGGCAGGACGCCGCTGATCAATTACATAGAGGTGGTGCGCGCGGGGGGCTGAGCCCGCACCCCCTTCTAGCCCCTCTGCTGCGCGCTGCTTCCTTGTGGCAGATGTTCCCTCCTCCTTGAGCCCGGCCTCGTGCCGGGCTCTTTTTTTGTCCGCGCCGCCCTGATCGACAAAAGCGATCGCATTCCTGCCCCGTGATCGACTTTTTGCTGCAACCGCGCAGCCGGCGTGGTAGATAGCCCGTGTGGGGCGCGTGCCCGTGCCTGCTACAAGGGGTAGATCATGAAATCCTGGCGCACGACTCTTGGGGGCGTTGGCGCGGCGCTGGCCTCTGTTGCCGGCATCCTCACTCTGCTGGCCAACAGCGAGGGGGGCGTCGACTGGAATGCCCTCGCGCCGCTGATCGCGGCCCTGATCGCGGCTGTTTCCAACGCCGTCGGCCTGATGGCCGCCCGCGACAACGTGGTGTCCTCGCAGGACGTGGGCGTCCGCCCTGTTCCCAAAACACCTCCGCTCGTCGCCGACGCGATCCGGCGCGCGCAAGCGCCGCAATGAGCTTCTTCGCCGAGCTGCTCGCGAAGGTCGGCCTCGGGCTGATCGACCGGGCGCTCAAGGCTGCCGAGAAAGGGGAAAGGGCGCACCTGCATGAATTGCCTCCGAAGCGCGCTATCGAGTTGTGCGATCATTTTCGCGATGTCGCTGACGGCCTGCAGCAGCACGCATATCGTGGACACCTCGCCAGCAACCGGCAGCCCCCGGATCGTGGCGAGTGACGTGACGGTGAAGGTCACGCCGTACGCAGACGCAGCCAAGCCCGAGGGCGGGCGGGTCGAGAAGCAGGAAATCATCGGCCACGTCGTCATGAGCCGCGAGGCGTATGCAGACCTCCTGCAGGCCAAGATCGACAACAAGATCCTCGGGGCCTACGCAGCCGAGTGCGCGAGGGCCGCTCGGTGATTGCGCCCGAGTACCAGTGGGTCAACGCGCAGAGTTGCCCCCGCCTGGTGGGCGAGCAGGCGGCCAGCCTGGAGCACACCGTCGAGGCGGCGGAGCGCCACGTCGATAAAGCCATCGCCGCCGTCATTGACGAGCTGAACGTGTCGGGGTCGCAGACCAACCCGGAACTGCTTGCCGAGCGCATCCGTGAGGTGTGGCGCCGCAAGAGCGAGGTTCTGGACGTCATCAGGGGCCTGGAGGTGGCCCTGGATGCCGCAGGGAAGCTCTGACCGTGAGGGGATCGGCCCCTATGGCGTCCGGTACAACGACGAGCAGACCCGCTTCGGCGACCGGCTGGTGTCGTTGGAGCGGCTCGCGTCTGCCTTCGACGTGAGGATTGCTGCCCTGGAAGGAAGCTTCAGAAGCCACCTTGACCGCGCAGCGAATGACGCCGAGCGTGCAGCGACAAGCGCCACGCAGACGCTGGATGCGATCAGCCGGTTGCGGGAGGACCTGTCGGTCCTGAAGGCGCAGAAGGGCGCGGTGCAGATCGAGGCGGTGCAGCGTGTCGTCGCCCTCTGCGCCGGGCTGGTGGTCCTCGTCGGCAGCGTCGTCGGTGCTGTCATGTGGATCGCGGAAAAGGCTCCTTCCTGATGCCGCTGTGGGAGCTCGTGCCGGCAGTGAAAGACGGCGACTACCTCGCCGACGACGCCGGCAACGCCATCACCACGGATGATGGCAGCTACATCCTGTTCGACGCCGGCTGGCGCCTGATCCCGGCGGAAGTGGATGCCCCCGCCGTCAATTGAGAACACCGTCCGCTGGAGGCGCAACCCAGAGTCTTTCGTCACGGAGCTGTTCCGTGACCCGAAGACTGGCGGGCCGGTCAAGCTTGCCCCATGGCACAGAGAGGCTCTTGCTGCGGTGCGCGACAGCGACCGCGTGTCCGTACGGGCTGCCCGCGGCGTCGGCAAGACGGCCATGCTGGCGTGGCTCTGCCTCTACCGGCTGACCTGCTACAGCGACGCCTTCAACGTCTTCACCGCGCCTCGGCGCGAGCAGATGAGCATGGCGTCATGGCGCGAGATCAAGAAGTGGATCGCGCTCATGGACTCGCACATGCGCGACAACTTCGAGGTCCAGTCCTCCCGCATTTACATGCCCGGCCTACGCAACGAGGCCGTGGCGACCACCGTTGGCTCTGGCAACTACGAGGGCCTGCAGGGCATCCACGACATGAACCTCATGTTCTTCGTGGATGAGGCGAACGGCGTCCCGGACAACGTCATGGACGTCGTGCTCGGCTCGACGACGACCTCCGGCACGAAGATCCTCCTGACAGGCAACCCGCGGACGTCTGCCGGGCTGTTCTTCCGCACGCATGTCTCGAAATCACACCAGAAGGTGTGGAGGACGATCCGGGTTTCCGCCTTCGACATGGAAGGGATGGATTTCTACAACCCCGGCTACATCGAGGAGATGCGCCAGACCTGGGGCGAGCAGTCCTGGCAGTGGAGCGCCTACGTCCTCGGCGAGTTCCCGACCGAGCAGGAAGACGCGGTCATCCCGCTGGGGCACATCCGGGACGCGGTGGGCCGCAAGGCCGTGCCGCTGGAGGGCTACCACCCTGTGTGGGGGTTCGACCCTGCTGCCGGCGGGGATCGGAGCGTGCTGGTTAAGCGGCGCGCGAACATCGTCGAGAACATCGTATGGTGGCGCGAGCGCGACCAGGCGGTGTCGATGGACAAGGTGCGCCGGCACTTTTGGGACACCCCGGACAAGGACAAGCCGGCGGCTATTGTGGTCGATGCGGTCGGCATGGGCGCCCCCATCGCGGACGTGCTGCGCCGGGACGGGCTGCCCATCGTCCACTGGGTAAGCTCCGAGAACTCCACGCACAAGACGCTGTACCGCAACAAGCGGGCGGAGATGTGGCACCTCGGGCGCGAGTGGTTCGAGCAGCAGACGGTCGTCATCCCCGACGATGACGAGCTGGTCGAGGAACTGGCCGCGCCGATCCGGTTCGTCCCCAAGGACACGAATACCTCCTATGGGACGGCGTACATCGTCGAGGCCAAGGACGAGATCAAGGAACGCATCGGGCGTTCGACCGACCTTGCCGACGCCCTCCTGCTGAGCCTCTGCGCCAAGTGGCGCGAGCGCGACGCTGACTACCTGCGCGAACGCCTGCCCGGCGTCTACGGGCGCAAGCGCAAGCCAACACCAGCCGGGGCCACCTGGATGAGCGCGATATGAAGGCCGACAACCCGGACGGATACCCGAGCCTGCGTGACGCCGAGGCGATGCTGGCGCTGCGACGGTCGGAGGCGACGAAGTACCTGACCGGCTGGCACGAGCAGGCGAAAGAGGACATCGCCTTCCGCCACGGCCACCAGTGGGGCAGGGAAGACGCCCGGCTGATGAACGGCGGTGACGAGGACGAGGACGGGCGCAACCGCATGGTCCGCCCGATGGTGACGTTCAACCGCATAAACTCGCTCGTGAACGCCACCTTCGGTGCGATGATCCACAACCCCATGGGGATCAGTTACGTCGAGCGGGCGGTCACGCCCGAGAACGAGGAGATCAGCAAGCACGTGCTGCTGTCCTCTGCGGCGCTGTACTTCCGGGAGAACCCGCTGTGGGACGCGCCGACGCAGGAGCGTGACAGCGCCCTGGACATGCTGACGTGCGGCATCGGCGTGCAGCAGCTCATGGCCGAGACGGAGATCACCGGCCAAGTCGAGCTGCTGGGCCGGCGCATCGACCCGCTGTCCGTCGGCTGGGACACCCGCGCCAAGGCAATGGGGCTGACTGACCGGCGCTGGCATTTTCGCAAGGCGATGCTCTCGCGCGAGGAGATGGACGAGGAGTTTGGAGGGGTCCCCGAGGCCCGCGCGTCCGATGAGCCGTCGTCCACGCCCGCGAAGCCGGAGGAGCCCGGCGTCGAGTCCGACGACAACTTTGAGGTTCTGCACTGGCAGTGGTTCGAGAGCGAGAAGTACAAATCCGTCCTCACCGTGGATGGGCCACAGGACATCTCCCTTCGTGACCTGAAGGCGCTGAAGGAGGGCGAGGACTACATCTACGAGGACGAGCTTGCCGCCACGCAGGTCAAGCGCCGCCGGGTCTATTGGGAGGCGTTCACCCACGGCGGGACGATCATGCGCATCCGCAAAATCCCCGTGGGCGCGTTCACCTACCTGTTCCTGACAGGCATCCGCGACGACGAGAACGGCTACTGGTACGGCATGGTGCGGGACGCCAAGGACCCGCAGCGGTGGGCGAACAAGTTCCTGAGCCTGTTCATCTGGGTGGTCGCGACCTCGGGCAAGGGCATCATCGCCGAGGAAGGGGCGTTCCCCAACGCCCAGGACGCGCAGCGCGATTGGGCGAACCCGGCGGTCATCACCGAGGCCATCAAGGGCGCGGTCTCCGGCGGCATGATCATGCCCAAGCCGGAAAGCAAGCTGCCGCCGTCGGCTCACGAGATCCTGTCTTTCTGCAATGCCGCGGTGCGGGAGGTGACGGGCATCTCGCTGGAGATCGTCGCCCAGCAGATGAACGACCAGTCCGGCATTGTCGAGGAGAGCCGGAAGGCGGCGGCCATGGCGGTCGTGGCCTGGGCGTTTGCGGCGCTCAGGGACTACTACCGCGCCCACGGCCACCTGCTTCTGCGGTTCATCGCCGAGTACATCGAGCCGGATCGGCTGGTGCGGACGGTGGATGCCACCGGGCGGGCGCAGTTCAGGAAGTTCACGTACGAGGAGGCGGCCTACGAGGTCGAGGTCGACGAGATCCCGAACAGCCCGAACAAGCGCGCCGAGACGCACCGCACCCTGGTGGCGTACGCGCCCATCGTTCAACAGCCCGACATCCCGCCTGCGTTCAAGATGGAATACCTGACGCAGATGGCGGAGACGTCCGGCCTGCCGGCGGAGAACGTGCGCCGGCTGAAGCAGGCGATGACCCCGCCGCCCGACCCGATGGCCGAGCAGATGAAGCTGGCCCAGGCCGAGACGGTGATGCAGGAGCTTGAGAAGCTGAAGGCCGAGGTGGTGAAGCTTCAGTCGGCGGCCCTGCTCGACGTGGCGAAGGCCAAGGAAACCGGGCAGGAGGCTGAGACGGCGCAGCGCATCTCGCAGACCGAGATCGAGCAGAAGGTGATCGAGGGCAACCTGAAGCTGGAGCTTCAGCGGCGCAAGGCAGATCAGGAACTGGAGAAGGGCACGATGAAGCTGCAGATGGACGAGGCGCGCAACCAGCAAGTCTTACAGCTCCAGCATGACCAGCAACAGCTCCGCGCGGCGGAGCCGAAGAAGAGCGGAGACAGCGAATGACCTTGGAAGACGTGCTCCAGGCTGACGACGAGAACCTCTACGACAGCCCGGACGAGGAGGACGAAGAGGAAGAGTCCCCGCCGCCGGCTGCCGATGTGCCCGCGCCGGCACCGGAGCCGAAGCCGGAGCAGCCGACGACCGTTCCGCTGCACGTCGTCGCTGAGCTGCGAGCCGAGCGCAAGGCGCTGCTGGAGCAGAACAAGCAGATGCTGGAGCTGCTGGGCAAGGTCCAGCAGCGCGCCGCTGCCACGCCCGGGGCGGCTCCCGAGGACCTGACGCCAAAGCCGGGCGAGAGCGACGGCGAGTTTTTCGGGCGGGTGATCAACCACCTGCTGACAGAGACGCAGGAAACCCGCAAGGAGCGCGAGCGGCGTGCCGAGCGCGAGGCCGCGGCCCTGCAGGAGCAGCAGTACGTCTCCAAGGTCGTCGAGGACTACCAAGCGTTCAAGGCGAGCGTGGCCCCGGACCTCGTGGAGGCCGGCGACTACCTTGCCAAGCCCATCGCTGACCAGTTGGAGAAGATCTACCCGCCGGAGACGGTGCGGGTGATCATCGGCGGGCTGGAGCGCGACATGCACCAAGCCGCGGAGAAGGCCGGCATGGGCTACGGCGAGTACGTCTGGAAGACGGCCATCGCCGCCGGCTACGTGCCGCAGGCGGAACGGCAGAAGCAGGAGGTCGCGCAGCAGAAGCGGGTGAAGGCGGAAGCCGCGCGCGGTATCGGCGGCGCTGGCGCGTCTGCCGGCGGCCTGACCCAGATGGAGGCGGTGAAGCTGTTCAACTCCGGCAAGGCCGGGCGAGCGCAGAAGATCGCCGAGCTGGGCGGCATCACGGTCGAGGAGGCGTTTGCCTCAGGCGCGGTACGCAAACTGCGCAAATAAGGTGTTGAATAGCGACCCCCACTAGGGTATTTCCTTAGTGCGCTGACGCCGAGCGATATCGGCGGTCCCGCTGACAACGAGCTGCATCGTTGGTCCCAGGGTTGTGGCCTCTCCCCGTTAAGCGAGGTCGGCAAACGGTGGAGACCAACGGCTGTGGCCGACTATTTCCCCACGACCGACGCGAACAGCGTCAAGATTTGGGAGACGCAGCTTCAGGCTGCTGTTCTCGCCAAAACCATCATGAAGCCGTACATCGGCGGCAACTCCGCGATCATTTCGGAGCGGTCGGCGAAGGGTCGCAAGAAGGGCGACACGGTTTACTACAACCTGCGCGCGCCCATCGACGGCGAAGGCAAGGTCGGGTCCGAAACCCTGGAGGGCTTCGAGGAAGACCTGACCATCCATCAGGCGTCGATGGTGATCAACCTCAGCCGGCACGCGGTATTCGTCGGCGACGAGATTTCCGAGGAGCGCTACCCGTGGGACGACCTCCGCGAGGAGGCGAAGGACGCGATCTCCGAATGGGGCGCGCGGCGTCTCGAACAGGCGATCATGAACCACGCCTGCGGCTTCACTCCGGCGAACGCGCTGCACGTCACCCGGCGTGGCCACAACACCGTGGTCGCCCCCACGTCCAGCACGCGCATCCTGCGGGCCGGCTCCGCTTCCACTGACGAGGGCCTCGGCTCCGGGGACAAGTTCACCCTGCAGCTCATCGACTTCGCGCGGGAGCGGGCCTTCAAGGAGGAGAGCTCGGCGTTCCGCATCGAGCCCGGAGATGGCCGCAAGTACGTCTGCATCCTGTCGCCCGAGCAACTCACCGACCTCCGCGACGACGACCGCTGGGAAGCGATCCAGCGCGCCGCCCTGGCCCGGTCGGCCAGCAACCCGCTCTATGAGTTCGCCGCCGGCGAGTACAACGACACGATCTTCGTGCCGAGCCAGTGGGTCACGCAGGGCGTCAACAGCAGCACGGGCGCTGCCGTTGCCGACACCCGCAGGGCCGTTTTCCTCGGGCAGAACGCGCTGTCCATCGCCTGGGGCCGCCAGTACGGCGGCGGGGCCTGGAAGTGGGTCGAGTCCATGCGGGACTACGACGACAAGCGGTACGTCGCCGCGAAGCTCCTGTGGGGCGTCAAGAAGGACGTCTTCAACTCCACCGATCGCGGCTGCATCGTCATCTCGACGTATGCAAAAGCGCACGCTTAAGGAGGGCTGAGAATGCCTACTGGCGTCACCGGGTCCAAGGCCCTCCGTCACCACCTGCCGATGCCGAAATGCGTGTCGGCGAGCTTCGCCTACAACACCAGCGGCATCGCGTCCGGGGTATCGACCGGCGTCATCATCCCGAAGGGGGCGACGATCACCTACGCCGCCGTCATCGTGGATACGGTGTTCAACGGCGGCACCACGAACGTCGTGACGGTCGGCTACGGGGCCAACCTGAACGAGATCTTCGACGCTTCGACCTCCGGGTCGTCCGTCACCGAGGGCACCGCCGGTGTCTACACCTCGGCGGCGGCGCTGGCCCTGAGGTTCACGGCGGATCAGGAGGTCAAGGTCAAGTACACCCAATCCGGCACCGCCGCCAGCACCGGCGCGGCCCGACTGGTCATCGTCTACGTGGAAGAGGGGCCGACCCTCTAGCATGACGACCTTCCTTCGCCTCCAGGATGTTATCGCTTCGGAGACGAGGTTCGTTGATCGGGCGGCGGATCTGAAGGCCGATGAGGTCACGCAGATCCGCCTCCACATCAACGAGGCGATCAAGGCGCACCAGCAGGATGCATTCTGGTTCAACCAGCAACTGTGGGAGCGCGAGACGGAGGCGGGGCAGGAATTCTACGCGCTGCCAGCGGAGTATGTGGCCGGGCTCACCGTGAGCATCGCCACGCCGCGCCGGAAGCTGCGGTCGATCTCGAACGACACCATGGAAGGCTGGGAGCCGGGCGAACGGGCTATGCCCACGCATTTCGCGCTTTTCGCCAACCAGTACCGGCTCTATCCGATCCCGGACAAGGTTTACACGATCAGGCTGTGGGGCGTCCGTTCGTACGAGCCCCTCGTTGCGGACGATGACTCGAACGCATGGCTCCAGTTTGCGTTCGAGCTGATCCGCGAGGCCGCCAAGGCGAGGGTGTTTTATTCCATGCTGCACGATCAGGAGAACGCCGCCATCGCCCAGGCCAACGCTGTTTCCGCCCGCGCCGACCTTGCCGCCGAGACGCGCCGCCGGCAGCCGCCCCAGGAGATCAGGCCATTCCTGTAGAGCCCTTCGCCGAATGGCTCCCCGACCAAGCGCCCATCGCTGGCGGCATGGTGCAGGCGAGGAATGTCTTGCCGATGGCGGGCGGAGGATACGGCCCGTTCCCCTCGCCGGTGGACGCCGGCATTGCCCTGCCCGGGGAGTCCCGCGGCGGCATCACCGCGTCCGTGCCGGGCGGGGCGACCTTCACCTACGTCGGCACGCAGACTGCGATTTACGTTCGCAGCGGCGACACCTCCGGCTGGACCAACGTGTCGAAGCCGGGCGGGTACGCGCTTGGCGATGCCGGCTGGGAATTCGTTCAGTACGGCACCAAGGTCATCGCCGTCGGCGGTCCTTCCGTGCCGATCCAGGTGAATGAGGTCGGTGGCCCGGCCTTCGCCGACATGATCCCGCCGTCGAGCGCACGCAGGCCGCGCGCCTACCACATCGCGCTGATCTACGGCATCCCGGTCCTGGCGCACACCTTCGACGATCAGGACGGCGAGCAGCCGAACCGCGTGTGGTGGCCGCAGATCATCCAGATCCCGAACCTTGAGAACTGGGCTCCGAACCTGTCCACGTTTGCCGGCTACAGCGGCTCCCTGCCCCAAGCGGGTGACGGTGCGATCCGGGCGGTGATCGGCGGCGAGGTCGGCATCATCTGGTCCGAGCGGGCCATCTACCGGATGCGCTACCTCGGGTCCGCGCCGAAGATCTTCGACATCGAGCGCGTCGAGCGCGGGCGGGGCCCCATCGCGGCCGGCGCGGTCATCGACGATGGCCGCATGACCTACTTCATCGACCGCGACGGCTTCTACGCCTTCGATGGGCAGCAGGCCACACCCATCGGCCACGGCAAGGTGAACCGCGCCATCGCCAGACGGATGAACACTGGCGCGGTGGACACGATCAAGTCGGCCACCATCCCCGGCCTCGCCGTGGTGATGTGGGCGCTGCCGCTGGACGGGTCGCCAAAGCCGAACAAGCTGATCGCCTACTCGGTCAACGACGGGCGCTTCACTGAGATCGACCTGGGCGCTTCGCTGGTTCTGGAAACGGCTTCGCCCGGCATCTCGTGGGACGAGGAACCGTGGGCGTCCCGTCCGCTCGATCAGGAGCCGTGGGCCAGCTACGTGTGGGACTCGCCGTCCTTCCTGGGCGGCGACCGCACCCTGACGATGTTCGACAGCGCCGGCAAGATGTTCTTCCTCACCGGCGCGGGGCTGCCGGCGCTCTTGGAGACGCAGGAGGTCGCCCCGTTCGAGCCGTACGTGGCCGAGTGGACAGACCCGCGCCCGGTGGTGGACGACGCCTCCGCCGGCACCACGGTCAGCGTCGGCGTGCGCTCGTCCGTTGCCGAGGAGGTGTTCTGGGGGCCGGACACGAAGCTGAACCGGATCGGCTTTGCGCCGGTCCGCGAGCGCGGCGTCTACACCCGGATGCGCCTGAAGATCCCGGCGGGGTTCCGCCACGCCATCGGCATCGCCGCCACTCCGCGCAAGGGGGGGCTGGCATGAGCGTTGTAGCCCCATTCGCGGACCCAAGGCAGATTGCTGACGCGCTTAATGATTTTGCCAGCAGGTTTTCTGGCGGTGTTGTTGAGCTTGGAAGTGGCACTGCGACGGTGTTCCAAGACCCTCGGGTGGGGCCCCGGTCCCTGCTGTTTATAACCACGCAGTCTGCCAGTACGGTTCTGGAGGGGGCGACGGCTGGGGACGGCATATTCACGATTGAGCACGCATCCTCTCAAGCGGGGCACATTGTTGGGTACTTCAGCTTCTCTGTCTGACCACTACACCGCGGTGCGGGTTCCGGCGCACGAGGTCCACGATGCGTGGGCCGTCGCCAGACCGTTCGTCCTGCGCGCTCACAACAGCCGCTGCGCCACAGGAGACGCCTTTCTGGAGGACATCTACGCGCGGGTGCTGCTTGGTGACTCCGGACCGCTCCGCGCCGCTCTGTGGCTCGCCTACTGCGGCACGGAGGCTGTCGGCGCGATGATCACGCAGGAAGTCCGCTACGAGCGAGGCTCGGTAATGCAGATCCCCTACCTCGCCGGCGACAGCTTCGAGGATTGGGTGCACTTGCTGAACGACGTGCTCGCCGACGCGGCCCGGCGCGGGCTGCCGGAAGTCGAGCTGCTGGCGAGGGAGGGGTTCGGGCCGGTCCTCGCCGATTATGGGGCGGAGAAGAAATGGACGCTCTTCAGGCTGAAGGCGGGTGAGTGATGGGCCTCTTCGGTAGCGCGCCAAAGGCACCAAAGCCCCAGCTCATGGGGTATCAGCAGAAGACGGCGCAGCAGGCTGGCGGGCTTTCCGCATGGGCCATGAAGAACCGCCGGCTGACTCCGTATGCCGGAGACTGGACCGCGGATCTGACTGGCGGCCAGAACGCCGCCATCGACGCGATCACCCAGCGGGGGATGCAGGGCAACCCGCTGCTGGGCGAAGCGCAGGGCTACGCCAGCGACGTCCTCTCCGGGAAGTACCTGGGCGAGGGCAATCCGTACTTGGCGCAGGCGATGGCCGCGGCGCGAGACGATCTCGGCCGTGAGATCGGCGGGGCGTTCTCCACCGGCGGCATGGCCGGCTCGCCGATGCACCAGCAATTCTTGACGGAGGCGTGGTCCAAGGCGACGGCGCCACTGCTGTTCCAAAACTACGAGAACGAGCGCGCCAATCAGATGGCCATGGCTGGCATGTCGCCTGAGCTGGCCAACGCAGACTTCGTCGGGCTCAACCAAGCGCTCGGCGCGCAGAGTGTCCGCCAGCAGCAAGCGCAGGCTGAGGCCGATGCGCTGCGGCAGCAGCACGACCTTCAGCAGAGCGAGCCATACCGGCGCGCTTCTGCGGCCATGAGCGCTCTTGGGGGCATGGCGGCCCCGACGTTGCAGGGCGGCGACCCGGGTCAGAAGGGGCTCGTCCCCGGCATGCTGCAAGGCGCGATGGGTGGCGGGATGGCGGGATTGGCGACTGGCAACCCGTGGGCCGCTGGTGGCGGCGCGATCCTCGGTGGACTTGGCGGCGGAGCGGCAAACAAATGATGGACCTCCCTTCCCTTTACATGCTGCTCCAAGGCGGCGGCACTGGCTTTGGGCAGCAGCCCCAGAGTCAGTTGCCGATCATGGGCCGGATGGGCCGCATGACTGCCGGGGGCCAGGGGTTCGGCGCGGGCGTGGATCTGTCGAATAGCCCTGTCCTGTCGGCGTCTGCCTATAAGGACGTGCCGGTGTCTCACGGCGGGGTCCCGATGCATCCGGGCATGCAGAGTTCCGGCCTGCCGATCCTTGGCGCGAGCACCGCGGCGCAGCCTGGGCAGCAGCCGGCCCCTGGGCCGGGTCAGGGCGCGCAGGGCGACATGATGAAGTACATGATGCTGACGGGCGGGTTGGATCAACTGTTCCAGGCGCTCAGGGGAAGCTAGCCGTGCCCATTTGGGACCAGCTTAACCAAAATCCGATGTCCGCCATGATCCTCATGAGCGGCCTGTCCAACCTTGGCAACAGCTTGAGCAAGCAGAACCTGCCGGCGCGCGGTTCGTACGCGCCAGGCGGCTACAGCCAGGGCGGCGGCATGGAGGACATGCTGCCGAACATGCTGCGCGTGCAGGCGATGCAGGCGCAGATGCAGAACCAGCAGCAGGACAACGAGCTGGAGCGGCAGAAGTTTGCGCTTGAGCAGCAGAACATGCAGGCGGCGCAGCAGGCCGCGCGCGGCATCGAGGAGCGCTTTGGGCTCCCGCCGGGCTCGTTCGCGCACTTTGCCGAGCAACTCGGGCCTGGGATCGCCGACCGGCTCAAGATGAGCGAGATCAACGGACGCCTCGTCATGAATGAAACCGGGCAGGTTGTCGGCGCGTACCCGACGTTCGCGGACACCGGAACCGGGCCGATGAATACCCTGACAGGCGAGGTCAGCCGTGACGCCGTGCGGATGCAGCATGACCTGAACAAGTCGTCTCAGGGCGCGACCCGCGTCTACAACCAGACGAACGTTACCGGCAACAAGATGGCGGAGGGCGTCGCCGCCTCTGCGGTGAAGCCATTCGACAAGCTGACCGAGGCCGCCGCCTCCGCGAACAGCCGGATGGAGGCAACGCGGGCGCTCTACGAGACGGCAAAGTTGTACCCGGACCTCATCGGGCCTGGCATGGAGCTTAAGGCTGGGGTCGCGGAGATGATCGAGAAGGCGAAGAAGCTTGCCGATCTCGGTCAGGTCGATCCCCAAACGCAACGGCTGCTGACCGTGGCCAGGGTCATGGAAGAGACGCGCGGGAAGGCTACTACCCAGGTCATGCGCGACCTGACCGGCAATGACACGGATACGGAATGGCTGCGGACGATCCGGCAGTTCCCCGGAATGGACGACAGCAAACTCACCCACGACATGATGTTCGTCAGGGCGAAAACGGAGTCCGACTACCTCAATCAGAAGCAGGCGTACGTTGCCAGAAAAATCGCAGAGGCAGAGGCGACGAACACCTTCGGCCTGACAACGGCCTCCAGCGCTGAGCGCGAGTTCGAGCAAGCGAACCCGCTTGGCGACATGTACGCCAAGAACCTTGCCGCTGTCCTTCCTGCCAGCCAGGCATCTCCGCAGCCCGCTCAGGTCATGGGCGCGCAGCAGGGCGCGATCCCGCCGCCGGTGCCGCAGCCGCAGGGCGGGTTTTCTGTCGATCCGGACATCCAGGCGCGGGCGAATAAGGCGCGCTACCGCTGATGGTAACGCAGGAAGAGTTCGACAGGCTGCAGGCTGCGTTCGCGAAGGCTGACGCCGCGGCTGACGCCGACCCGAACGACGCCGAGGCCCTTGAAGATGCGCGGGCGTTCGCCGCGGAGATCCGTCGGCTGACTGGTCAAGCCGGCGCGCAGCCGCAAGCACAGGCCGCTCCCGCCCCGCAGCAGCCGGCCCCGCAACCGGAGGCCGATACCTACCTGAGCCGCAGCGTCGATGGTATCAAGCGGATGTTCCGCGCAGCCATTGGCGACCGCCCGGCGCAAGACATCGCGACCGGCGTCAAGACGATGGCGCAGGGCCTGCCGTTCGTTGGCGGCTACACGGACAACCTGTATGCCAAGGCCCGATCCGCCATCACTGGCGAGAACGAGGAAGCTGTTCGCCAAGCCTACATGGCTCCGGTCGAGCAGATGGACCCGATCTCGCGGACGGCGCTTCAGGTCGGCGGCGGCCTTGTCTCGCCGGTGCTGCCCGGGGTCGGGCAGGCCGTCAAGGCGATTGCCACGAAGCCGGGGTGGACGGTGCCGATCACGGCAGCGCTGGAGTCGGTCATCTCCGGCCCTGGGCGGCGCGACAACGGCAGGCCGGTCGTTAACGACATTGTGGAGCACGCGCTGCCAGACGCCGTTGTCGGGGCCGCTGGCGGCGCTGCCGGCCTCACGGCTGCGGAGGTGGTGAGCCGAATAGTCCCCCGCGCAATGAACATGGCTCGGACTTTCCAGATGAAGCCGACGGACCCGTTTGTGGGGAGGGGCGCGGCTAAGGCCCACGCCCGCGTGAAGGCGGCGGCGGAGGCAAACGATCCCATCAGAACGGATGCGCCCCTCCTTGCGCAACCCGCCGGGGCGTCTCTCGGCAAGGAGGTGGCCGGTTATGGCGGCCCCACGGCCAAGACGGTGAGGGATGCGGCCAAGGAAATCATGGGCGACAACTCCAGGACGCAGCAGGCCGGGACGGCCTTCCAGCGGCTTGGGATCGTCCCGGTCGGCAAGCTGACGCCGCCGACCGACATCGCTGCATCGCCCCGCATCGCCTCGAATGCCGTGCTGGCCCGCATGAACCACCCGGACATGAAAAAGATCGTGTCCGGCGTCGAGCGTGACGTGCGCTTCGACGGCATCCCCCGCGACAACCTGACGTTCGTTCACGAGGTGCAGACGCGTCTCAGCGACGCATCCAAGAGTATGCGCAAGGACGCCCCGGCGAAGGCCAAGAACATCGACGCGCTGCGCGCGTTCTTCGTCAACGACATTGAGGCGGCGCTGCCTGGGTACAAGGACGCGCTGGGGGAGTACCGAGACGCCGCCCGCGCCACTTCCGCGGCGCAGGATATGGCCAAGGCCGCCGGTGGCGGCGCGAAGTTCGTGAAGAGCGAAGTCCATGCACGCGTGCCGAACCCAGGAGAGAACGTGTCTGTGAGCGTGGCCGGAGCAGCAACGAGGTCGATGTTCAACTACGGCTCGTTGCTGGCCGAAATGGCGGGCCTGTCAAATACCAAGCGATCCAACGAGATCATCGCGCGCATCCTGACAGAGAGAGATCCTGAGCAGATCGCCATGATGGTGCGGATGCTCAGCAAGCCGCACGGCAACAAGAGTGTGCGATCCGGCCTTGTGTACCAGAGCAATAATGCTTTGACGCCATGGCGTTCAGAGGAGGCGCGGTAGGTGGCCGAGTTCCACACGTACGAGACGAACGCCGACGGCAACCAGCAGGCGGTGCCGAACGGATTCCCTCGCAGCACGCCGGGCGGGTTCTATCCGGGCGTCGTCCGGGAACTGATGTCCGCATGTCGCCGTATCCATGACGACCTCTGTGGGCGTATCCGCGCCACCGGATCGAACGGCAACTATGTCCTCGCTGCGTCGCGTGGCCTTGACTTGGCGCGCGGCTGTTCGATCAAGTTCCGCGCCAACCATGAGAACCCCGCCGCCGGCCCGACGCTGAGCGTCGGCACCTCCGGCCAGCGCCCGCTCACCTATGCTGACGGCTCGACGATCCCCACCGGGGCGATCAAGGCCAACCAACTTCTCGACGTGGCCATCGACACTGACAACAACCGCTGGACCACGACCCTCATGCCAGCGGGCACCGTCACGACTGGCGGCGGCACCGTCACCGGAGACAAGATCTCGCTCACTGGCGAAACGCAGGGCAGCGTTGCCATCCGCGCCGGCACCTCCTGGATCGCGTCAGCGGCAGGCACGACAGGACAGTTCTTCCGTGGCGGAGCCAACCCCGGCTTTGCGGCGCTCCCTCCAGGGCCGGCCCTGCTGGCGTGCAGGATCGGCGCTAATGCCACCATCACCAACAGGGCGGGGCTGGCTCATACGGCCACCGTCACCCGCCTCGGCGTGGGCAGCTACCGCCTCGGGGTGACGCCAGCCCTGCCGGCGACCGCCGTGGTCCTGGCGCTGTGCAACACGTATTTCAGGCTGGCCCAGGCGGAGATCTCAGACAGCTCTACTGTCGTCGTTGGAGTAGCGCAGACGAATGACCCCAGCGACCCCGAGGACCTGACCGGCGGTCAGGTCGTAAATGTGGTGGTGTTCTAATGGCCGACGTTAAGGCGCGCGAACTCCCGACGTCGCAGGCGTTCGATCCAACAACCGACTACTTGCTTGCCATCAAGGGTGACGCGAGCGGCGCGCGCTCCGGCCCATATAAGGTGCCGGCGCAAAACGTCAGCGTTGGCAGCGCCACTTCTGGCGGAGGCGGCTCCGGCGGTGGGGGCGGGACGGTCGTCGGCGGCATCGCGAAGGTGTTCGGGCGGGAAGGCCCGGAGATCAGCGCGGCGGCCAACGACTACACCGCAGCACAGGTAGATTTTGACCCGACGACTTCCGGCCTTGCCGCGGACAACGTGCAAACGGCTATCGATGCCGTTGCCGCGCTGCGCGAGACGCTCCCGGTGCCGGGCAGCGAGGGCGACGTGCTGACGGCTGATGGCGCGGGAAGCTGGTCGTCGCAGCCGCCAACGCTGGTCAGCGTCTTCGGGCGCGAAGGCGCCGTGGACGCCATGTCTGGCGACTACCACGCAGACCAGATCGCGCAGGTGAAGACAGTTGGGGAGGACCCAAACGTCGCCACCACCAACCGCTTCGTGACCGCCGCGCAGATCGCCAAGCTGACTTCGCTGAACGAAGCCCTGCAGATGCCGGACCCGTCCTCGGCGACGCTTGGGCACGTCGCGACGATCGTGGACAGCAGCGGCACGAAGGTGTGGGCCGCTGCAGCCCCTACAGGCGGCGGGGGCGGAGGCGGAGGGCTGTCGCAGATCGACCTGTTCCCGTTCTTCCGTGGGGACAGCGCCAACCCGCCGTCGTGGGTCTACAGCTCAGGAGCGGCAACCTGGCAGTTCTCGAGCAGCGGCACACAGCCTCTCTTCGCGGAAATCGACTACTGGCCCGGCGGGACGGCGACCATCAATTTCACGTATTCCTGCTCGGTCACGTCTGGAAACATCCAGTGGTTCTTCATCATCAACCCGGTGACGCCAGCAAGCGCAGAGTTGCTCACGAAGGCGTGGAGCAACCAGCAGGCGCTTGGCCCCGTCGCTGTCGCCGATAACGTCAACAAGATTCTGCGGGTAACGGGCACCATCAGCGGCATCGACGGCGTCGCCGCGGGGGATCACGTTCGCATCAGCTGCTGGCGCAATAACGGCGCGTCCGGCAACGCCGCAGGAACCGCAATCCTGCGCGGGTGCACGCTGAGGTTCACCTTCTCGTGAGCGTCGTCTTCGGAACAGCCGGCGGCCAGTACCTGACCGGAGCGTCGAACGTCACCCTGCCGAACGCGGACTGGTGCATCGCAGCAATGCTGCGCATCAGCGACCACTCCGGATCGGAGCGGAACACGGTCCTGTCCGCCGGGCCGACGGCAGACGGCAACGAACTGATTTTCGGGACGCTGCGGCTGCAGGACCCCGGGAGTACGCCGGGGTCTGCGCTTCTGCGGGTGGTGGACGGCACGAACCCGATCATCTCGCTGCGCTCTACCACACTCGACGTGCCGGTCGGGCAGTGGTTCATGCTGATCGGTCAGCGCTCCGGCGCGGACAAGCAGCTCTACACCGTGCCGCTGGGCGGAACCGCCACTCTGGTCGCGTCTTCGACGGCGACCCTGGCGGGGTGCACGTTCGGCACGCCCATGATGGTCGGGCGGCGGTATTGCCGGCAAGTGACGAACGACGACTGCAAGGCCCTGACCCTGGCGTGGGTGGCCTGGGGGTCGTTCGCGCTAACAGCATCAATGATTAGTGGGCTCGCTGCTGGTATGGTTCCCCATGAGATAACCTCATGGTCGGTTTACCTGCCTTTCATGGATCTCAGGTCGTCCTACCGCGCCCCCATCGGGGGCGACGTGTATACGGTAACAGGGTTCCCCACGGGGGGCGTGCAGCCGGTGAGGCTATGGTGAGCAAGCAGGACAAGACGCTGGTCGCTGTGACGGTCGTCTTTTGGGCGATTATGTTCATGCTCTTGCTGGCGGCGAGGCCGGCGGATGCGCGCGTGACCCTGGCAGAGCCGGCGGCCTTCAGTGTCGGCGCCGATGACTGCTCCATGTTCGTGGAGGGCTGCTCGTTCGCGCAAGGGATGAGCGGCGTTAGCAACCGGGAGGCCGTGGCCGAAGACAGCTACTACAAGACGATCAAGGACGGGGTGGCGATGGGGATCGACGCCTTCGGCCTTGACATGCAGGCCAACACTACGCAGGCGACGTGGCTTCTTGCGCGGCTGAGCGCCGCGATGAAGAAATACAACGGCGAGAACCCCGCGGCAAAGCGGTGCATCTTCGCCTCCTACCGGAACGCAGGCGGCGAAGCGCTGAACATGTTCAACGCCGCCGACAGCAGCAACAGCTCCGACAGCCCATACTGCGCCATCGAGGGCAAGCCCCTGGTCGGGGTGAGGCTCGCGGCCTCGACCGTGGACCCGCTGCCGGGCCTCTCGGGCAAGGGGCCGTTCGTGGTCCTCGGCACCATGAGCAATGCTACAGACAGCGTGCCCACCAAGGTCGCCGTCGATACGTGGAAGGCGTCTGGCGCAAGCCGGGTCATCGCTTACCCGGATGCGACCGCCGACATGAACCTGTCAGCAACAGCCAAGGCGACGGCTGTGGCGAATGGCGCGTCGTTCGCCTACGGCATCCCCTCGTCCTGGGCACGCCAGTGTGGCGGTCCTGAGTGCAAGGGGCCGGCGGCGACTGGCTACACCTTCCGGGACGGCAAGGGCTTTCTCGCCGCCACGGCTGCACTCCAGGCGTCTCTACGCGACGTTGCGGCCAGCGCCGTGTTCCAGAACGCCTTCCCCGGCAAGTACGACGAGGACATGTCGTGGGAGAGCGCCAAGATCTGCGACGCCAACGACACGGTGGCAAAGACCGGCTTTACCTGCGCGACCCTGCCGGCGCATCTGCGTGGCACCATCCCGACCGGCAACGCCGGGCAGTCGTTCTCGAACAAGAGCTTCTCCAAGGCCGGCTTCACCAGCGTCGGCCAGTGGTGGGCGCAGAAGTTCAAGGCCACCGCCGACCCTGCGGCCAAGCCGTTCCTGGCGTGGTCCTACCGCGAGCACCCCTTCTCCTTGGGTGTGCAGGCCACCTGTCCCGCCGCGGGGGCGACTGTCGCTGACGGCAAGTCGCTCGGCGGGGCTGCCGGGGCTGGCGCTGACAACATCTACCTGACCTCGTACAGCGCCGACCCGGTGCGGGTTCGGGCAAGCATCGGCAGCACTGCGCTCGGCACCTATACGCTGCCGGCGCGGCAGCTTGATCTGGAGACGGATGCGCGGCAGATCGCCATCCCGCTCGGAGTCAACCGGGGGCGGCCAAAATTCGAGGTGCTGGACAGCGCCGGCAACGTCATCGCATCCCGTGACGGCGACGTGACCTACACGGACACGCCGACGCAGCGCAACGGCGCCGTTGGTCGCAACCTCTCTGTTTACGCTGGCAGCATGCCACTGCCGGTAGGCGCCAGCGCCGCCAAGGCCAGCGTCGTCAAGGTTAACGCCGACCGCGCCGAGGGCAACGCCGGCACGA
>ERZ761594.89-NODE-89-length-42494-cov-255.324018_pt1 | contig 42494 bp, 56 predicted proteins | sample MGYA00511036_ERZ761594 | MGnify/ENA primary metagenome ERZ761594 (study PRJEB28899, sample SAMN03785561) | bioreactor sludge metagenome | biome: EBPR Sludge; feature: EBPR Bioreactor; material: 0.22µm filtered reactor supernatant | place: Saint Lucia: Queensland... | reverse complement strand
GCTGGTTGGTTTCGATCTGCCGATCGGTTGGATATTGGATGAGTTTGATGCTAGTTTCAACGAACTCGCGTGCGCGAGCCTCAAATACCATCTCGAATACTCGGTCGCACGCAACGAGGATCAGCGGCCCGTCTACGAAGACCTGATCACGCGGTTGTCGGAGCCTGCACCTGACGTGTGCGACACCCCTGAAAAGCGGGCCGTGTACCTCGCCCACGAACAGATCGACTCTCGCAACGCCCGCATCACCACGCCACCAGCCGTTCGTGAAATCTACGACAACTACTGGGAGCGAGAACACGCCTACCAAGCGCGCATCCAGCAAGCCCGGCACGACTTCATCGACATCCTTCGCCAACTGTGGAGCTAACCGTCATGACGAAACTGTTCAACGACGTCCGCGACTTCAACCGAGCCTGCGACGTCCGCATGCGCGTCACCCCCGGTTGGGTACCCGACGAGGATATCGAGTTGGCGTTACGGCTCGTCGACGAAGAAGCCAACGAACTCCTCGCCGCGATTCAGGATCGTGACATGGTCGAAACCGCTGACGCGGTAGCGGATTCCCTCTACGTTTTGGCGGGGTTCGCGTTGCGGCTCGGAGTCGCCCGCATCTTCACTCCCGACCTCCTCCCGCCGCCGACACCGCAAAGTTTCGGGCCGCCATCGTGGGATGCGTACGGGATTCTGCCTGAACTTCTCAACCAAATCAGTGTGCTGCATGAACGATTGCGGGAAGCGGTCCTGACTCGCAACCTGAACGCCACCGACACCACTCTGCATTCGTTGATGTACTCGTATTCGACGGTCGCGCGGGGGATGGGTATCCCGTTGCGTGAAGTGTGGGATGAGGTGCAGCGCAGCAACATGGCGAAGGTTGTGGACGGGAAAGTGGTTCGTGACCCGCACACCGGGAAAGTTTTGAAACCCGAAGGCTGGACCGCACCTGACATCGCGGCCGTTCTCGACGACTACGGGTGGGCAGCATGACCGATGAGCGGACCGAACTGGCGCAGCGTGCGTTGCAGTGGGCAAAAGGCAATGACGGCGGGCGGCTAGGCGTTTGGTGGCCCGCAGGGTCCAAGCCAGGCAGTGGAGCACAACCCATCATGGCGATCATGTGGGATCACGGCGGAACCGGTGAACTTGGAGTCTTCTACGATGAAGACGACGCGGAGATTATGGGACTGATCTGCGATGTATTCAACTGGGCGCTGGAGGAACTGGCACCGTCTGAACGCTCCTACTACGGCAGCCGCACCTACAAAGAAGACGACGGTGTGGCGTGATGGAGAACTACGAGGGCACGCGGTGGCAGCGGAAGACCGACGGGCTGGCGATCAAGATCGAAGGCGATGCGGATCGTGGCGGCAGCAGTAGTCGGTATTTGCTCGCCCGGAACCTTGAGACTGGCCGCACGTTTTGGATCTCGCCGAAGGGTTTGGCCCGCAAGTATGTGAGGTACGTGCGGTCGTACGGTGCATGCCCGACCCAGTTGGATGGTCGCGGCACGGATGGTCGACCGTTCTATTTCCGTGCACGCCATGGTGTCTGGCAGTTGCGGGTTGGTGCGGTGTCCGATCCGACGGAGTTCACGGAATGGGCGGACTGGGGGACGGTCGTCGCGGAAGGGGAGGACCCGACAGCGGGGTTCATGCCCGCCGACGATGTCGACGCTCTCATCACGGAGCACCTCGGGGAAGGATGGGGCAAACGGTGGTAAGTCTCGGGGGCCGAATTGTGAGTGCTGTTCACGTCTGCTATGCGGCACCGTCGGCTTGGGATGTGCGGGATGAGGATGGCGGGTATCTGCACTTCAAGTATCGGTACGGGAAAGCGACAGTGTTTGAGGATACTGACCCGCGTGCCTCACGCGATGACAGGCAGCTGACTGTGAGGGATGTTCTCACCGTCAGAGACAGCCTTGATGGATACTGCACGCTGGCGGAGTTCTGCGACTGGATGGGCTACACGCTCGAACTCAGGGAACCGTATACACCGTTGCCTGATCCGAATAGCGGTTACGAACCATCGGACCCGCCGCCCTGGGCAGCAGAGGATGATGTGAAAGCGCCTGACGCCTCGGTTCCTGTGCGTGCACAGGTGTTGCGGGATGCGGAAGCTTTGATCGTTGGCGATCGGGAAACTGAATACGGTGACCCTTACGACAATTTGTTGCGGATTGCGAACTATTGGAACAACTACTTGTATGACGCTGTGGGTGCGACTGATTTGTTGGGGCCGCGGGATGTGGCGTTGATGATGGTGTTGATGAAGGTTGCGCGTGAGGCTGCGGGGCATAAGCGGGATTCGGTTGTGGATATGGCGGGGTATGCGGCGTTGGCGGGTGAGGTTGCGTCGCGGCGTCGTAATTCCGTGAATGGTTCGGATTCGCGTAGTCTTTAAACCCGACACCGATTGTTATCTAATCGTTATCAAGTTTCCCTTTTGTGGATCAATTAGGCTGCTATATTCGACCACATGTGACAGGTGTGCCCAAAACCGGTTCAACACCGGGGCGGGTGTTGCGGACGCTGCTCCTAGGAACGCAGGGTCTAGCTGTAAAGGTTGAAGACACGGCAGGTGTCAGTTCGCCGATTCGGCCCTAAATGGGGTGCGTAAACAATACATGGTTTCTCCGGTAGCTCAAATGGCAGAAGGCGTCCCGACGGGGATAGATGCGGGTTCGAATCCCGCCCGGAGAGCAAAGCGTCGGTTTAGCGGCTGGCGCTGGTGGTGACAGAGTGTGTGGCTACGCGCGAATCGGGCCACAATGTGTGCGGCTGCCGGGACCTCAACGGGCAAGTGCCTGAGAGGAAACCTCAGCGGGTGGAAACCGGTCCTTAGCGGGACGGCCGCAGCTCCGGGTATTACATAGCCTTACGGTTCAAGCCCCGGTCGGAGCCTAGGAAACTCCCCACCGCTTAAACGTAGCCAGCCCCTTCGCGGAGGGGTTGGAAGTGTCTCGCAGGATCACCCGCCGTATGGCGGGGCCTGCGAGGCGCGTTGGACGAGACTGCATGGTGCAGTGCCCGGCTGATCACCGGCTTAGCTTGAGAGTTCGATTCTCTCCCGTCCACAGCGCTGCTTTGATACTGGGGATAGTACGAGCAGACCATTGTGGCCGCCCCCAGCGGACGCGACAGTGGACCGGTTAGGGTTCCGGCGAATCTGGTAGAACGCCCGCATTGTTCCATCCGCTACTGCGGCTGGGCTTTGAGGGAACTCCCGAACAAAAACCCCCTTTGCGGTGTGGCGCAGTTCGGTTAGCGCGGCGGGCTCATAACCCGCAGGTCATCGGTTCGAATCCGATCACCGCGTCTATATCACCCGGTGTCTCTGGCGGCGGGTTTAAGTCCCCCGCGATCCGCTCTGTCCGAGACCGCGGAACCCCGAGTTGTAGACCTCGGTTTTCAACGGCCACGATCAGATGGGCAGAGCCTCAAGCCGGGATAGGATGATAGCGACATAATCGGCGATCTTGGTTAAGCAGACGTCAATCGGTTCCAACTCATCGTCCGGTGGCACGGCAAGCGAGATTGGGAATCCTATCGCCATACTGACAACATGTCTCGGGTCAACACCATCAGCGGCAGTAAAACGCACCTGCGCGAACCTAGCGCCTTCCTCCAGTACGGTACCGGGGAAAGACTGGCTGTCGACATACTCGATGGAGGGGTGGTCGTTAATGGACACTGAGAACTCGACATTTCCCGTGACCAGCAATTGATGATGCTTGTCCTGGTTTACCAGATCGCGAAGCCAGAGCAGACGAACAGCATCTCCTCCGTTGTACGGTTGGACACTTTCAACTACCTCGAAGACGTCCGGGCGCAGCCGATTTCGAACCGCGTCGGTTAGTTGGCCCGGATGGTTGCCCGCCGTCGGAAAACCGAAGCGTCGCCGCTCCTCGAGAGTCGGTGGACCGTCGTGAGTTTCAGTCCAGACGTGAACCGAGTGGTCGAAAAGCGCATGATCCAGCGCGGCACGGAGATTTGTCAGTGCATCTCCAGCGATCAGTGCGAGCGCATCGGGGATCTCAGTCGCCTTAGCGACTAGGAGGTCGCAGGTGTGAACCTGCGAGGTTTCGTCGAAGGCCCAGGCAGGCTCCCACTCGTACGGGGACGAGTTGACGTACGACGTCAACTCACCTTCCAGCATTTTGATGTGGTAGGTGGCTCGGCCCAGTTTGTGTCGCGCACTCTCGATCCCGGAGATCATTCCGCAATTCTACGGCCGTATCGCGGTTTACGGCCGCATACCGCGACCGAAGCATGGCTGGTTGGCTACTCCCGCACCAGGGTGGGCCAACCGGTTCTTCTCATGCATCTGGCTCAAGTGTCACGGTTTCGTGATACTCCTGACAGCCCGAAACCTTAGCGGGGGAGTGTGACTGATGCCGGGAATGATGCGCTGGTCCTGCTCCTATGGCTGCTGTATTCGTGGTAGCCGCAGACACGACAAGCAAGTCACCCGGCGATGGCGTGACGAATACGAAACCCGCCCCGAAATCGAAGCCCGCGCCTGCCCCAAGGGCGGCCCCGAATGCGGATGCTGGCGATGGCAGCCAGGGGAAACCGACACCGAAACCCCCACGCACGGGGTGTACGCGGTAGGGGAATAGCCGTGCGGGACCAAGCATGCGACTGCAACCACCCCGTCGCCCAACATGACGACCAACGATGGCAATGCCGAGGACTCGACTCCTACGGCTGCCCGTGCACGTGCCCCAGCGTCGAAACATTCCTCTGGGATGCCAACGACTGGTGGGGCAACGACTACGAATAACCCCCCGTTAGAGAGAAGAACCCCATGGCTAATGTTCCCCCGCAGGGCTACGTATTCAACCTCGCCGGACTGTCCGGAGTCGTCACCGCCGAAGACCTCGCCGAAGCACTGGGCAGCGAACTGCTCCTCGTCCCCGCCGGCGGCACGACCGGCCAGGTGTTGACCAAGACCGCGGACGGCTACGCCTGGCAGACCTTGCCCGGCTGATTCTTTGAGAGGCTGTCGTGGCTGAGTCGCGTATGCCGAAGGACTTGTGGGAGTACTGGTTGGGGGAGGGGTTGAAGCGTTGGGCTGTCAGCCCCACTCCTTATCGGTCGTTGCGGCGGGAACTGTTGAAGTACATGCCTTTACGGAAGGCTTCGGGTTTGGCTGCTGAGATCTTTCATGCGCATAAGGGTTACTGGCCGGGCGATAAACGCCACACGGGCCGCGACGACCGCAGCCACTAAATCTTTGACTTAACCGCGTCGTGACGTGGTGCGACCCCACCATCGTGGGGTAACGCAACAAGGGTAGTCGGTGCCTACCCAGGGAAACCCTAAACCCCCACCGACAAACTGCCGCCACACCCTCGTACCCCATTCCCTCCTAGGGGTCGCCAGCGCCGATCTCACGCCGCGCAGGCTGTAGGGCATCAAGTGGCGGAGGTTGCGAGCAGCCCCGGTGTGCGCCGCAACCCGGCCCGCCAGCCGTTACCGCTACCTCGGGAGCTGGCGGGCCGCAAACCCCCGCCGCTAGGCATACAACACAATAGAGACATACACTACAATCAGAACCGAGCCGGTTCGGGTACCACCTCTTTAGTGCCGCCAGGAGGCACCAATGACCCGACGCAGCCGCCGCATCCTCGCGGCCAGCATCAGCGCCGCAACACTCACCATCACCCTCCCCATCCTCACGGGGACCGCGTCGGCCGCCCCGGATTGTCGTGATCTGGTCATCGGGGTCGGCGGAAATGGCGAACGCCAAGCTCACAAGCTCGGCTACGCGACAATGATGGACGCCCATGTTGCCGATGCTGCAGCCCAAGGTAAGCGCACCCAGAGCATCGACTACAAGTCCTCTGTGTGGCCCACCGGCGCATACACCAAGGATGAATCGGTAGCTGACGGCAAAGCGAAACTGAACGACTCCATCGCCGCCTATCGTGCGGAATGCCCCAACGGCAACGTCACAGTCATCGGCCATTCCCTCGGTGCCGAAGTCGCGCAGGGCGCTCCTGCCGATCGCGTCGTTCTCTACGGTGGGCCGCGCACCTCTCGCGGCATTTACCAGGCGATCCCCGGCGTCTACCCCGGCACCAGCAATCCCGGCGTCGCCGAACCGGCCCCGAACACCGTTGTCGTCTGCCACGACTTCGACGCCATCTGCGATTCCCCGGCGCCCTGGTCCGACCCTGCGAAGTTCATTCAGGGCTGGGCAGGCTATGCGCAGGGATGGCATGGTTACGCCCCGAACGAAGGCGCACACCTCGCCCCCGGTCAAGAGCATTACATCGACGCACCCGCGCCTATTCCGTGGCTGCCCGAGTCGACGCCCACCGGCATCCCTGCGGCACCTGAACTTCCCGGCATTCCCGAATGGCACCCCGGCCCGATTCCGAGCTTCGAGGATGTCCAGCCGATCGTCGAGGCGTTCACTCCGCAGCCCTACAGGCCGGTTCCCGTTGAGACCTACATTCCTGAGCCCGTGAAGCCGATCGTCACGCAGGTTCTGCCGCCCGAGGTTCTGAGCTATACACCGCCTCCGATCGAGCAGATTATCCCGCCCGTGCAGCTTCCCGTGATCGAGGTGCCGCCGCTGCCTGACCTGGGGATCAGGTTCCCCTAGCTCTAGGCACAATCCGACGATGTAAACGAAGGACTCGCAGCAGCCTTGACCGCGATAACTGTATACAGCCAACCCAACTGCCAGCCCTGCAAGGCCACCAAACGGAAACTCGACCAACTCGGTGTCAACTACCGGGCAGTCGACGTTGCCGACGACGAAACCGCTCTCGCAACCATCCGTGGTCTCGGCTATCAGCAAACCCCCGTCGTTGTGGCTGGCGAACAGCATTGGTCGGGGTATCGACCCCACATGCTCGAGGAGCTGGCGCATGCCCAACAGCAACCTCTGGGCGGCCCTACGGCTGCCGACCAGTAACACCGCCCACGTCATCCCCGTCGCAGACCACATCATTCACGACATCGGCCAAGGCGGGTGCGTGTGCGGCCCCACCATCGAACCCTGTCAACGCGCTGACGGCAGCGACGGCTGGATTCACATACATCACAGTCTCGACGGCCGCGAATATGCCGAGACCAACCCTGGCCAGGAGGCATGATGCGTTTCCGACTGAAACTGTGGCTGTTCGAACTCGAAGTCGAATCCGAACAAGTCTCCACCATCGATGTTGTTGCCGCCATGTTCAACGCGTTGCAGCCCGTCCAGCAGATCATGCTGGTAGGTGAGGACGAACCCGAGGAACCCTGATGGGCGCCTACAGGTCCCGCATCACAGCCGGACACCTGTGGTGTGTCGTCGGAGCTGTCGTTGTTGCCTGCGAAGCGGTCGCCCCACCGGGACAGTTGCTCAGTCACGGTGTCGACCGCGGCCTGGAACGCGCGCCTTGGCTTGTGCGTGCGGGCGTGATCCTGATCGCCGCGCACCTACTGAACGTGCTACCGGAGAAGGTTGATCCCCTCGCCTACATCGGGAACCTCCGCTAACCGAAGACGTGTTCGGTCCATCCGCGGCTGTCGGATACAGTGGAAACAGAAACTACATTCGAATGTAGTACCTGCGAACTCGGAGACACGAATGTTCCAACAGGGTGACATCGTCTACTGGCTCGACGGCCCCGGCCTCTACAAGATCAACGCGACCCGACACGGGTCCGCGCTCATCACAACCGTCACAGAACCGGGTATCCCGCCGCGCATCGTGCGGCTCTCACGGCTAGCCCAGGTGGCAGCCGCCCCCATCCCCGCCTGATCGTTGGCCGGCCAGGAGCCGCCACGGTTCCTGGAGGTCAAAGCAATATGGCACGTCGAGACAATCGCCCAGACACCGCGAAAGCGGAACTTCAGTACAAACGTAACAAATGTTTAGAGTTGCGGTTGGCTGGTAAAACGCAGTCGCAGATCGTTCAAGAGACCGGTTGGTCGAAGCAGAACGTATCCCGATACATCCAACAAGCGATCGCTGACATCACTCGTGAGAACGCTGAAGAGTATCTGGAACTCGAACTGCAACGTCTCGATGCACTCCAAGCGGCGTTGTGGAAAGAAGCGACTAGCGGTCGAAAATGGTCCGAACAGAAGGTTGATCGGGTTCTCGCGGTCATCGACCAACGCGCCCGCATGCTCGGTGTCTACAAGACTGCGGAACTGAAGGCGATCGCCGACGCTAAAGGCACTGTCTCCGGTGAGACGACGTCGATGCTTGGTCGCCTTTTCGATGCGATCGACACTATCGCAGCTATGCCTGACGACGACGAAGACGCTGATGAGGTTGAGGAGTGAACGTCGACAACCTCCCGTTGTCGCGTAAACAAATCCTCGCCATCGCCTCCGCTCGCCGCAACCGGACAACAATCCTGTCCGGTGCGATCCGGTCCGGGAAAACGATCGCCAGCATCCTGATGTTCCTCGATGCGCTCAACAACCGGCCCGAATCTGGGATCGTCGCAATCGTCGGACGCACACTGCAAACCATCGAACGCAACGTGATCGAACCCATGCAGGACCCTGCGGTGTTCGGTGAACTCGCCAAACAGGTGCATCACACCCGCGGTTCGAGCCTCGCTGTGATCCTTGGGCACAACGTGCACCTGATCGGTGCGAGTGATGCGCGGGCAGAAGAAAAGCTACGCGGTATGACGGCGTGCCTGATCATGGTTGATGAAGCGACGCTGTTGCCGGAGAACTTTTGGACTCAGATCCATGGCCGCCTGTCGGTTGCGGGCGCGAAATGCCTCGCCACCACCAACCCTGACAATCCCGCCCACTATCTGAAAACCAAGTGGATGGACCGCGCCGACGAACCCGAGATGCGGTTGTCGACCTGGCTGTTCACACTCGACGACAACCCCAGCCTCGACCCCGAATACGTGGAAACATTGAAGGCATCCTATTCGGGCCTGTTCTATCTGCGGAACATCCTCGGCAAATGGGTCGCCGCCGACGGCGCCATCTTCGACATGTACGACCCCGACAAGCATGTCGTGAAGTGGGAAGACCTACCCGAAATGCGGTGGATTCTCGGTGTCGGTGTCGACCACGGCACCACCAACCCCACCCATGCTGTCATGGTCGGGCACGGTGTTGACGACGTCCTCTACTGCATGGACGAATGGCGGTACAAAGCATCCGACAAGGAAGCCCGCTGGTCGAACGTGCAACTGTCGAAGGGTTTGCGGGACTGGCTACAGGAAGCCCACCACCCGCGCGAAAACCCCGACAACCCTGACGGGTTCCGCGGATACGTGATCGTCGACCAGTCCGCCGCCGACTTCCGGGTGCAGCTCAAACAGGACGGGCTCGGAACCAACCCCGCCCGGAAAGACGTGCTGTACGGGATTCGCACAATGACAGCGTTGATGGCGTCGAACCGGTTGAAAATCTCGGACCGTTGCCCTGAGTTGCTGAAAGAAATCCCCTCCTATGTGTGGGATACGAAAGCAACTGAGAAGGGCAAAGACGAGCCCGTCAAAGTAAATGACCACGGCTGTTTCGTCGCGGGAACACTCGTTGAAACTAGCGACGGGCCTCGACCGATCGAGCGGATCCGTCCTGGTGAAATGGTCTATACACGGCTCGGGTTACGGCCCGTAGTCGCCAGCTGCCAAACGGGTGTTCTGCCCGTCCGTCAGGTAGAACTGTCGGACGGAACTATGCTTATCGGGACCGGGAATCATCCGGTATATGTCGCTGATCGAGGGTTCACGCCAATAGATGGTTTGCGCTATGGGGATATACTTGTTTCGTGCACAAGCGTGTTGAAACGGTCATCTTCAAAGGCGTCAAGTTCCGACGTTACCCGAATTCCGAACACGACTCGGACCGTCGATACTTCACGCCTGGGATCGCCGACAAACAGCGTGGTGTCAAGCGCCTCCACGAAGAAATCTGGATGGACGCCAATGGCGTTGCCGAGGTCCCTGCGGGCCATCACATCCACCACATCGACCACGATGTTTCGAACAACGACCCAACCAACCTCGCCTGCATCACTGTCGAAGATCACCGGAAGCACCACGCCGACGACTTCCGCAACGATCCAGAGCGGATGGCCTGGCAGCGAGAGCACATCGAACGTATCCGACCGCTCGCAAGTGCATGGCACCGCAGCGATGCAGGCCGTGCTTGGCATAGCGAGCACGGCCGACGCACATGGGAAGGCCGAAGGCCGCAGACTGCCACCTGTGATCAGTGCGGACACGAATTCGAGTCGTTGGTTCCCGGACGATTCTGTTCTAACAACTGCAAGTCGGCATGGCGGCGTCAAGCTGGATTCGACGACATCGACCGCGTCTGCGCGGTTTGCGGAGAAACATTCCGGATCAACAAGTACAGCCGAACGAAATGCTGCACCCGTAAGTGTGGTCAGCGTCTCCGATTCCTTGGCCCCGCAGCCGGTGTTCAACCTGACGGTCGCCGAGCAGCCTGAGTACTTCGCAGGCGGGGTGCTCGTTCACAACTGCGACGCGCTCCGTTACCTGCTGGTCACCTGTGAACGTAAGTGGCGGCGGTGGATCAAACTGAACGAACTACCCATCAGAACCGACGATGAAGATCCCGTTGACGAGTTCGAGAAGACGCCTTTCGCGGCATAACAAGTCTGTTTGGTGCCCCCGAATATGATCATGGGGAAACCAATCGAGGAGGCTGGATTGTCTTTCGCGGATGACGTTCATGAGGCGACAACCGCCCCCACCCCGCCGAAGCTTTGCAAGACTGGGGTGTGGTTGGAATCAATCAGTGACCGGGATCGGGCTGCGTTCGCAGCATATGTTGCCGATAATCGGCCGATCACCACTTTGCATCAGATAGCGGTACAGAACGGTTGCACTGCTGCCGAAACCCGTTTCCGGTCCCACTGTCGTCAACGCTGCTCTTGCTACATCAATAGTGAGATCGGAGTAGCTGCGTGAGCCTCGCGGACGCGATCAACAACCAGCCACCCACTGATGACCCGGTGAACAAGGGGTCGATTGACGTCACCCCGGACGGTGCGGCGGTTAACAACGTGGTTGTGAACTCGCCGATCAACGAGGACTGGTCAACAGTTTTCGCGCTGTTCAACCTGTCGGCCGCAGACTTCGAAGTCGTCGACGATACCGTGAAAATGTCCACGTGGCAGCAATCTAAGCGGACTGACGACGGTACCCGTGACGTGATCCAACTGTATTCGTACAGTGCACGGTTCAAACGGAAGCCGAAAGAACGCCTGCCTGAGGCGGAGGTTGAAGCGCGGCGAGAGCAGGTCCGTAACTGGGTCCTTCCCGCGCGTCGCCCGGTTTCCGGTGGGCGTCCTTCGGTGGCTGCGGTGGTCAATCTCGCGGACATTCAGGGCGGCAAGTCGGAGGGCGGCGGTGTAGCAGCGACCCAACAGAGGTTGTTGGATGGGCTCGCGAACCTGCACGCGTGGTTGGAGCAGCAGAGCGCCCACTACGACATCACTGAACTGGTGCTTGTCAATAACGGTGACCCGATGGAAGGTTGCGACGGCAGCTACGCGTCGCAACTGTTTACGGTCGAGTTGAATACTCGTGGGCAAATGAACTTCGTGCTCGACATGTGGGAACTGTATGCGAAAGCACTGTTCCCGCAGTTCGAGAAGGCCCAGTTCGTGTCCGTGTTGTGTAACCACGGCCAGTTGGGGCGGCAGAACGGCCGCGACAACAAGACCTCGGACAGCGACAATGCGGGCGGGTTCCTCGCCGAAACGTTGCGTCGAATCCTCGCCGCACGCCCTGAGTTCGACCACGTCGAGTGGACCATTCCGCACGACGAGATGAACGTATATACCACTGTCGCTGGGGTGCCGCTGGCGTTCAACCACGGTCACAAAGTGCCCGGCAACGGCGCGACGGGATTCGAGAAGTGGCTCAACGGGCAGGTCCGCGGCGATCTGAACGCGCATGCCGCCCGTATCTGGCAGACCGCCCACCGGCATCATTTCGCGTGCTGGGACATGGGTTCCTGCACGGTATTCCAGGCCCCCAGCCTTGACGGGGGATCGAAGTGGCTGCGCGACACCACCGGTCAATACGCACGGTCTGGCATTCTCGCCTACCTCGTGGGTGACCATTCCCCGCTGGGCTGGTCCGATCTCGCGTTCCTCTAGATTTTGTTGATTCTTTCATAGCGCCAACGGTTTTCGAGCGCATCCCTTTCCTATTGGAGGTGGCATGTCGCTGCCCGATTACCGTGGCGAGTTCCCCCCGAAACCGTGGGACACCGCGCAAGCCGCCTACCACATCTTCGACTCCTGGTGGAGCGGAGACGTGGAGGAGTTGCAAGCGATATACAGCGACCAGAGTTATCTCCCGCACCCGCGGCCGAGTCAGTTCAGCGGAGGACTGCGGGGGAGAATTGCAAGATTCTGGTACGGACGCCCGATTCTTCAAGATTCGAAACGCCTCCATGTTCCTGTCCCTGCTGATGTCGCAACCACGTCCGCTGACCTGCTGTTCGGGCAGCCCCCATCGTGGCTTCTGACGGACGGTGACGCCACTAATCTTGATGCCGCGCAGGCACGTTTGAACCAGCTCTTGGATGGCGCCGACACGGTCGCGACCCTGTTGGAAGCGGCAGAGATCCAGGCTGCGTTGGGTGGCGTGTTCCTGCGGTTGTGGTGGGATCAGTCCGCTACCGACAAGGTGATGTTCGGGGCTGTGGCACCGGATGCGGCGATCCCGGTGTGGCGGTACGGGAAGCTCGCTGCGGTCACGTTCTGGACGATCGTCGCCGTGGACAAGATGGGTGTGTGGCGGCATCTGGAGCATCACGAACCAGGGTCGATCGAGCACAAACTGTATTGCGGTGACTCGAAAACCATTGGTCGCGCTATGCCGTTGGCGGATCAGGAAGCGACTGCGTGGGCTGCTGAGTTGGTGGACGAGAATTCGTCGATCACTACCGGTGTTGATGGTTTGACGGCCTGTTATGTGCCGAACGTGCGGCCTGCTCGCAGGTGGCGCAACATCCCGAACCTGTCGCCTCTGGGGCGCTCCGATTTCGAGGGTGTCGAACAACTGTTTGACCAGTTGGACGAGGTGTGGTCGTCGTGGATGCGGGACATCGATCTCGCGAAAGCGCGGTTGTTTGTGTCTGCGCGCGCGTTGGACGACAACGGCCCCGGTAAGGGGGCGACGTTCAATCGGGATCAGGAGATCTTCACTGCGGTCCCGACGGACGACATGAGCCTTGATGAGGACGGTGGCGTCCGTTTGGTGCAGGCGCAGCAGTTCGCGATTCGGGTGCAGGAGCATTCGGATACGTGCGAGAAGCTGTTGAAGCAAATCCTTCGTGCTACCGGCTATTCGGCGGCCGACTTCGACGAGGACGGTTCCACTGGTGCGATGACCGCGACCGAGGTGTCCGCGAAGTCGAACAAGTCGAACACGACCCGGAACCGGAAGATGCTGTATTGGCAGGCCGAGTTGCCTCCTTTGGCTCGTACCGCGCTCGAACTGGATCGTGTCGTGTACGGCGGCAAAGACTACGGGTTGAAAGCAGACCCGGAGATGGTGTTCCCGGTCCGTGTGGACCAGGACCCGATCCAGTTGTCGACCGCGATTTCGAACCTGCGCGCGGCGCAGGCTATTTCGATTGAAACGTCTGTGCGTATGTTCCATCCGAACTGGTCGAACACCGAAGTTGAAGATGAAGTGAACCGGATCAAGGATGAGGTTGAAGTTTTCGCTCCCGAACCGGGCGACTTCACCGACCAAGATGAGACCGTGGATGAGCCGCACAGCGATGTGCGTGTGGATGGTGACGAAATCGGGGGCGTAGATGCCGCTGACTCCGTCGAACGGTGACCATGTTCATGGTCGGTTCACCCGATTGTATCGGCGGCTCGACACCGCGTTGTGGCGGCATCTAGCCGCTTTCCTGCTGTCCGGTCGTGGCAACGCTGGTGGGTGGCGGTCACGGATGTTGATGCGGCGCCCACAGTTCCGGGTGGGTGTCGAACGCCTTGTGGCTGATGCGGCGCGGGTGTCCCCGGATGTGGCTGCGAGCATCGTGGAGCGAGCGTGGCGGGACGGCGCAAGCATGGCCCGCGCCGATACACGGTCCCGTCGTGACGTTTACGAACCTGCCGCTGTGCGGTTGATCCTTGATCGAGTCGCGGCAGCAGTCGCGGCGATGCACACTCACATCCCGCAGCACGCGGACCGCGTGTACCGCGAAACCATCGCTGACGTCGGTCGCGGCCCGGATTTGGATGAACCAGGCAGGGTGCGGCGTGTCGCCCGGTTTTTGAGCCGGCAGGCGCGGGCTGGGTTTGTTGGGTTGGTTGATCGGCATGGTCGCCGGCGTGAACTGGTCACCTACGCTGAGCAAACCATCCGTGGTGCGGTGTCGGCGGCTGAGGTTGACGGTTACTGTCGGCAGGCGGTCGCGGACGGGTTCGACCTGTTCATCGTCTCCGACGTCGCTGGGTCCTGCGCTCTGTGTAGCCCGTTTGAGGGCCGGTTGATTTCTATCACTGGCCGCACGGTGGGCGCGATCTCCCGCAACACTGTTGATGGGGTTGCGGTCCGTGTGGATGTGGTGTGTTCGCTGGCGGAAGCGTTGCAGCGGGGCCTGTTTCATTACGGGTGCAGGCACACGATCAAGGTGTGGTCGCCGGATGATCCGGCACCTCCGCGGGCTGTGCGTGCAACCCCGGCTGTTGTGGCGCAGCGGCGCCGTGCTGCGGCGGATGCGCGTCGGGAACGGCAAGTGGAGCGGGTCGCGATCGTCGCGCAGGTCGCGTCGAACGGTGGTGTCCCGCCCGATGGTTCCCATCCGCAGAGGCGCTTGTCGAGTGTTCCGCCTCCTACTCCACCTTCACCACCGACAGGCGGCGGTGGTGATGACGGTGGCGACGACTTCTATCGTGTGCCGGTCGCGAACATCGTCCACAATCTGGGGCGGCTTTCGCAACCCGAACGTGATGCGGTTGAGGGGTATGCGCTCAGCCCTGAGCTGATCAACGCGACCTTGCGGGGGCAACAGGCTCCTTCACCGCTGGTCGAATCGTTGATCGAACGCATCCGCTCTGCGCTGCATCGACAGACAGTCCCCGAGACTGTGCGGGTTTCACGCGAACTCGACGGCGACATCCTCGGCATCACCGGTGAGGCCAGCGCCCGAAGGCTGATCGGTACCGAGTTCGTGGAACTCGGGTTCATGTCGACCAGCATGGCCGCGAACCCGCCCCGCAACCTCGCCCGCCGCAACCCGGTCATCCTGGACCTGATCGTCCCCGCAGGCACGCATGCTCTCGCGATCGGCGAGCTAGCGGAGTTCCCTGCCGAGCGGGAACTGTTAGTCATCGATGCTCGGCGAATCAGCATCGTCGGGGTATCCTACGACGACAGGAAACGCATGTGGAGGCTACGAGGCTATGTTGTCGGTTGAGGAATTCGACGCCTTGAGCCGCGCTGAGATGCTGACCTATGCGCGGCAGCTCGACGACGAGTACATGGGTATGCCTAGTTTGCCGTCGGAGAAGGAACTCCAAGCGTATCGGGATGAGGGCAAGACCCCTCCTGATCCTGGTCCTGGCCCGTTTCGTGTGCGGCGCTCGGCATTGCATAGCGAGTTCACCACAATAATCCAGCATCCCGAATAGCATTCGGTTTCTTCCGTAGTGTAATGGCTGCACGACTGTTTCAGTCGGTTCAGGTTCGATTCCTGACGGAAGCGCTTCCATAATCTTGCCGCCCATCTAAAAGGCGGTATTCCGACCCCCGGGTTTCTTTCCGGGGGTTTCGTCATTTCAACACCCGTGTAGCCAGGCTGCTACAGGGGTGTTTCTGCGTGTCCAGGAGGCACATTCATGGCCGACGAAGCCACCCCCCAGGAAACCACAACTGAAAACACGCCTGTCGAAACGGTAGAGACCCCGGTCGAAACCCTCGACACTCCGGTAAGCGGTGGCGACGATCGTGCCACCGACACCGAAACCCCCGCCGAAGACACCGACACCAAGCCTACGGCCGATCCTGAGATCGCCCGACTGAACAAGGAAGTGGATCGCCTCCGCAAAGAGGCCGCCGCGAACCGCGTGAAGGGCAACGAGAAGGCCGAGAAAGCAGCTCAGGAGGCTGCGAAGAAGGCCAGCGAAGAACTGGTGTCGAAACTCGGCAAAGTCCTCGGCTACGTCCCCGACGAAACCGAACCCGATCCTGCGGAACTGCTGAAGCATGCGCAGGAACGGGAAGCTCAGCTTGCGGCCGAACGCGATTCCGCGAACGAACGACTCCGCAACTATGCACGCAAAGACGCCCTGTCTGCTGCCGCCGTCAAGGTGGATGGCGATTTGGCGTCTCTCCTCGATTCCCGCACCGTGAACGCGGCTATCGAAAAACTCGACACTGACGCCGACGATTTCACTTCCCAGGTGGAAGCGATTGTTTCCGACGCGGTCGAATCCAACCCGAAGCTTAAGAAGGCTGTCCAGGTGGCGGCTCCTCGTAGCGGCGGTGACCTTTCTGGCGGCAACGCGGCACCCAAAACGCGTGGCCCGAATTCCGTTGAAGACTTCCGCCGCGAAATCGCTGAAAAAGCGAAGCGGAAGCTCTGACTACTCTAGGAGCCAAATAAATGGCTAACACTCTCCTCACCCCCGACATTCTGGCTCGGGCTGCGCTGGCGAACCTCTACGAGCAGCTGTGCATGGTTCCGCTGATCTACACCGATGTGTCGAGCGACTTCACTCGCACCAAGGTCGGCGACACCGTGAACATTCGCAAGCCTGCCGTGTTCACCGCGAACACCTTCGACCGTTCGGCTGGCATCACCATCCAGAACGCGACCGAAACCTCCGTGCCGGTCGTCCTGAACACCATCGAGGATGTTTCGTTCGCGGTCACCTCCGAGGATCTGACTCTTCACCTCGAGGACTTCACCGAGCAGCTGCTCAAGCCTGCGATGGAAGCTCTCGCGCAGAAGGTTGACCGCGCTGTCATCGCCCGCGCGAAGGCCGACTTCACCCAGGTCGCTGGCAACACCGCTAGTGGCGCCGATTTCGCGTGGTCGAAGCCGGAGGTTCTGATCGAGGCTGGCCGTCAGCTCGACATCCGCAATGTCCCGCATTCGGAGCGCGCTTCGGTGGTCGGCCCGACCACGAAGGCGAAGTGGCTGAACACTGAACTGCTGAAGCATGCCGACAAGTCGGGTTCGACTGAGGCTCTGCGTAAGGGCTCGATCGGTGACGACCTGTTCACCTTCGAGGCGTTCATGACTCAGAACATCGTGCAGCCGGCGACTTCCCCGACCTCGGGGCAGCCGACCACCGAGGTTGGTTTGGCGTTCCATCGGACCGCGCTGGCTCTGGCTTCGGCTCCGCTGGCGGCTCCGTCGGATGGTTCCTGGCATGCGGTGGAGTCCTACAAGGGGCTGTCGCTGCGCCTGGTGAAGGACTACGACATCAACAAGAAGCAGGACGTCATCTCTCTCGACATCCTGTTCGGCACCAAGACTCTGGATGCGAACCGCGGTGTCCTGCTCCGCGGTGACCTCGTCGGCGAGTGATCGCTCTCGGCACCTTCTGGGAAGCCTGATCGAAACCCAGCGGGCGGCACCACCGCCCGCTGGGTTCACCTGATTGTGAGATGAAACAGTTGCATTACTACCAGTATTCGCACAATCCGAGCTGGATCGTGGAATCTGAGACCCCGCGCCCGGATCTGTTGGCGTGGGCGTACTGGTCTGAGGTTGAAGCACCCGCGAAGGTTGCAGACACCAAGCCGGAACCGGCACCTGGCCACGACGAGCACGGCCACTCGGCCGCCGCTCCTTCGGATGCGGAACCGGCTGCTAAACCTGCTCCTGTTAAGCGTGCACGGCGTACACCGAAAGCGCAGGCAGGCGAATAGCCCATGCCGATCTACGCAGAACCCGACCACCTGATGGACGGGTGGCTGGCCGAGCAACCCGACGAAGACCACGCACGCCTGCTGCTGAGGTTCGCATCCGACCTCGTGCGAGACGCCACCAAATGCGACCTGTACGAGACCGAACCCAACGGGCTCCCAGTCGACCTCGACATCCTCGAGGCCATGCGGGACGCCACCTGCGCACACACAGCAATGTGGATACGCGCAGGGATCGACCCAGCAGCCGGGGCAGTAGGCCGCCCCGCCGCGATCGCAGCCCAATCCGCTGACGGTGGCAGCGTCACCTACGGCGAAACAGTGACAGGCGCAGAAATTCAGGCATCGCTGCAACGCCTGTCCGGTGCGGCGCTACGCATTCTGCGGAACGCAGGGTTGGCGTCGACGAGGCCACGCACATGAACTATCCGCACCCAACATTCCCAGGCGGGATCGTGGTGACGGTGTTGCGCGGCAGTGACCGCAACTGGGAAGGCGACCCCAGTGAGAGCGAAACTACTCACCGTGTGGGGCCGTGTGACGTGAAGTGGGGCACCGACACCGAAGACAACACCGACGGCGAACAGCTGGTGTTGTCAGCACGGGTCACCGCCCCCCACGGCTCCGATGTGCAGTCCGGTGACCGCATCCGATTCCCCGACGGCCGTGTGTTCGTCATCGACGGGCAGGTACGCGAAACACCTAACCCTTTCACGGGCTGGTCTACCGGGGTGCGGTTCACGATCGCGAAGGACGGCACCAGTGGACTACGACGCAGCTAGCTTCAACCTCGACACCACCTATATGCGGTCCTCGGAAGAACTCGCCGAGTTCGCGTTGGAGATCGCTGAACAGGGCGCTGACCGGTGGTCGATGCGGTCTAGGTGGCGGACCGGGTTCAACGCTACGAACGTCACCGCGCACGCCGGACCAGGGGATAGCGGTGACATCGAAGGCGTCACCTACGCCTCCGGTTATTATGCGCGGTTCCGTGAACACGGAACCCGCTGGAATAGGCCCGAACACGTGATGAGGGACTTCATCCGCGAAGTCGAGGGGTGACCATCGTGGCTTTACCGCCTTATCCCGAGTTCGACGAAGTGATGCGTGCATTACTCGACGACCTCGCCCCCGTGGTCACGTGGGTCGACGACAAAACCCCTATCCCACATATTTTCGTGACCCGAGTCGGTGGCCGCGAAGACGGCATGATCGACAACCCGATCATCGACACCGAATACGTCGCCGAAACCCGCGCAGCATCGAAGGATTTGAAAACCGCTGGGCAGGAACGCATACGCAACGCAGGCAACACCGCGCCAGGCGGGTTCCTGATCGACGTGGCCGAAGAAGTCACTGGCGGCCAATACATTCCACCGTTTCAACGGCAGGCACGCGGAGTGACAGCCACCAACCGGCTGTCCTACCGCAGGCCCCGTGACTAACTAACGCAAACACAGGCACCACCCCCGCACCAACTTCTGGGTCGGGGGTTTCTGGCGTGCCTTGACATCGAGGAAACCTCAATGGCAGCAACAAACTTTGACGACCTCGCCGACTGGCAGCAGAGCCTGCTGCGGCGCCCCAACAAGGGTTTCGTCCTCATCGGCGGCCCCAACGCCACCATCCCCGCAAGCTTCACCAGCGGTGTCAGCGCGGAGTTCCAGGAACTCAACGACTTCGAATCCCTCGGCTACATCGCCAAGGACGCTCCCCCGTCGTGGCGTCCTGAGGTGCAGTCCAGCGACATCGAGTCCTGGGGTGCCCTGGAACCGCCCCGCACCGACATCATCTCCCGCGACATGAGCGTCTCGTTCACTGCGCAGGAAACCCGCCGTAGCGTCCTCGAACTGTACTCGGGTATCGACCTGTCGGCGATCGAAGCGGACGCCACCACCAAGGAACTCCAGTACAACGACCCGACCGCCCCCGCGACCCGGTACAACCGGTTCATCTTCGGCGCGGTCGACGGCGCAGGCGCAGACACCATCTACATTCTGCGTGTCCTCCCCCGCGCGACCGTCACCGAAATCGGTGAACAGTCCTGGTCCCAGGACGGTGCGATGGCCTACAACATCACGTTGAAAGCCAAGATCGACTCGGCCCTCGGCTACTCGGTCAAGCACGTGTTCTGCGGTCCCGGCATCGCCTCCCGCCTCGGCGCGATGGGCTTCACCGCTATCGCCGCGGTCCCGGTCATCACCTCCCATGTCCCGGCCGGCACCCTCGCCGCCGCGGGTGGGGATTCGGTGGCGCTGCTCGGCCAGCATTTCACCGGCACCACCGGTGTCACTGTCGGTGGCGACGCTGCGTCGTTCACGGTCATCAACGACACGACCCTGTCGATCGTCACTCCACCGAAGTCCGCTGGCGCCCACAACGTTGTGGTCACCAACGCGACCGGTCCGTCGGCGAACTACTCGGTCACCTACGCCTAACCCTAGGCGCCTCTAGCTCCTGTCCCGCGCGTGTTTCCTGGCCGCGCGCGGGACAGGCCCCACCCCCTTTTCTGTCGTCCAGGACCAGGAGACATGTGATGGCTAAACAGACTTTCAAAATGATCGCCCCGGACGGGCGTGAATGGACCGCCAGCAATCCGGTCGAACGGGAACAGCTCATCGGCCGTGGCTACCGCCTCGCACCCGAACCTGCCCCCGAACCCGCCAAGACGGCACCGGTCCCGGTTGTGAAACCGCGGCCCGCATCCAAGTAACCCGTTTCTGCCAGGAGACAAACAACGATGGCTACCCCCCGTAAGAAGATCGAACCGGCTGCGGTGTCGCGTTTCGCGCGACTGCGTGACGAAGCACGCGCGAAAGCGAAGAAGGTCGAACCGTATGTGTTCGACGAAACCGCGACACCGCCGGTCGTGATCGAAGCACCCAACACTGTCGGGAAACTGACTAGGATCGCCGCCATTTTCGACGCCGACCAAGGTCGGTTCGAGATCGGCAACATGATGGCCTTGTTCGAAACGCTCTGTGGTGACGCCTATCCGGTGATTTGGCCGCAGATCGAGAACGAACCGATCGAGGTCATGCAGGACCTGTTGGACGACATCAACGACCATTTCGGCGGCATCCTCGGTGGTGTTGAGGACACTGATGTGTCGGGGGGCGCCTAGCCCTCGTACTCCTGATCGAGGAGTACGGGGAGGAAATCGAATACGACCTCCAACAAGTTCTGAACGTTGATCTGCTCGACTACTTCCGTGGTGTGCGGCCGTGGGGGCAGTTGGTTCGGTTTCTGAAACGTCTACCACCGCACGGGCATTACCAGTCGGCGATGGCGATGGACGAGGAGATCGGGCGGGCGCGCGCGGAAATGCCGCGCCCCGACCTCGGTCAGCCACCGACACCGTTGGGGTATTCGCTTCCGGTTTTGCTGATGTTGCGGCAGATCGACTTGACGAAGGAACTGTTGCGGGTGATCCCTGCATCGTTCTCTGGGAAGTTGCCGCCACCGATGCCGCCGGAGCCGCGCCCACAGACCGCGGAAGAACGCATCCGCGACGAAATCGAAACCCTCAACTTGCATAGCGCTGTCTCGAAACTGTTGGGGCGTTAACACATTTGAACACTAGTGGAGGCCGCGTATGGCGACACAATGGCCAGCCTACTCTGCGGGTTCCGCTAGGATCACGATCCGTCCGCAGCTGTCCGACGATTTTCGGGCACGGTTGCGGGCACAGTTGGCTCCGATCAAGGAGTCGCTGAAAGTCACGGTTGAACCGAAACTGGTTGCCGGGTTCAAAACGACTCTGCAAAACCAGGTTGTTGCCGCGACACAGGGTGTGTCGGGGCAGGTGGTGTTCAAACCGAAACTGGTGTCGACGTTCCGGTCGGAGTTGTCGACCGCGGCGAAGCAGGCAGCGGCGTCGGTGCGCCCGCAGATCACGGTGTCACCGAAGCTGTCGAACGGGTTCAAGTCATCGCTGCGTTCGGCGGCGCATACTGCTGCGGAGGGCGTGACCGGTCAGGTTGTGTTCAAACCGCGGCTCGCTGCGGGGTTCCGTAACGAGCTCGCGGCGAAGGCGCGGGCGGTCGCTGAGACGATCCGCCCGCATGTCGAGTTTGAGCCGAAACTTGCGGCAGGATTCAAAACCGCTATCCGTAACAAGGTTTCGGGTGCCACGACGGGTGTCGGCAAGGTCGATTTGCCGGTTGATGTGGATTTGGCTGCCGCGACAACGAAGCTGAACACATGGCGGGCCGCGATGACTGCGGTTCCCTTGACGTTCAACGTGGATGTCGATACAGGGTCGGCTGTCGCCCAGTTGATGGCGTTGCGGGCGTTGGCGGGGTCGATCGGCAACACCATCAACGGTCTCGGCGGTTCGGGTGGTATTTCTGGTGCCGCGCGTAGGCTCCGCGGGAACATCTTCACTCGTCCCGTTCGGGCGATCCGGCTACGAATCGAGTTGGACCGCGCCTCTATTGCGGAGGCTGAGGCCGATCTTGCGCGTATCCGGTCCAGGTTGTCGCAGGACCGGCAGAAGGTGGTTGACGCCACCGATCGTTTGACCCTCGCGGAGCGTCGCTACAGCGAAGTAATGGCGAACTCGGGTGCATCCGAGTCGAGGAAGATCGCCGCCACTCAGGCATTGACCCGCGCCCGACGGGCACTCGCCGACGCGAACAGTCGTGTCGGGTCCGGGATGGACGACGAACACAACGCCCGACGCAACCTCGACAGGACACGCGAACGCGGCAGCGGCATCGGTCGACTCATTGGTGCGGGCTTGTCAGGGCTCGGTTCGGCAGTCGGCGACATGGCGAAGAATATGCTCTCGTTTTCCAACGTGGTGAACGTGGCTCTCATCGGGCTTGTCGCTTTGGCTGCGGTGTCGCTGATTCCGTTGATCGGGCAATTTATCCAGGCTGCTGGTGTGGTGGCGTTGCTGCCTGCCGCGTTCGCTGGCATCGCAGCTGTCTTGGCGCCGGTCATCATCGCTGTTCAGGGTGTCGGTGGCGCGTTCTCCGCTGCCGGTAAGGCCGCTGACTCTGCAGGCGAGGACATGGAAGCCCGGTCGAAAGCCGTCGCTGCTGCACAGAAGCAGGTGGCATCGGCGACGAAGGGCGTCACGTCCGCGCAGAAGGGCATCGTGTCCGCGGAGCGTGGTGTACGGGATGCGCAGAAACGGTCGCTGGATGCGCAGAAGAACCTGACCAAGGCTCGTGAGGATGCCCGCAAAGGGATCGAAGACCTCAATCGGTCGCTGCGCCGCACTGCTCTCGATGAGGAGGGCGCAGCTCTTTCTGTGGCTGAAGCGCAGCGTGAGCTGTGGCGGACGTTTATGGACCCGGAGTCGGATGCGATCGATCGTGCCCGTGCGCAACACAATGTGAAGCAAGCGCTCGCCGATCAGCAGGACACCATCGAACGGACCCGTGACCTGGCCGACCAGGCCGCCGAAGCCAACCGCAAAGGTATCGAGGGATCGGATCAGGTTGTCGCCGCGCACGAGCAGGTCGCAGCAGCGGCTGAGGGGGAGCAGGACGCCCAGGATCGGTTGGTTGAGGCGCATGAGCGGCTAGCTGAGGCGCAAGCCGAGTTGGTGGAAGCTCAGCAAGAGGTCACGAAAGCGATGACCGAAACCTCCTCTGCGGCTTCCGAGTTCGACAAGGCGATGGCGAAACTGTCGCCGAACGCCCAGGATTTCGTGCGCCGCATCTTGGAGATGCGCGAGTCGTTCGGCGCGTTGAAGCGCGATCTCCAAGACAGGTTTTTCGATGGCCTCGGCGAGTCTATTCAAAACCTCGGCAACAGTTGGTTGCCTACCCTGCGTACTGGCCTTGGTGGCATCACTACCGAAATCAACCTCGGGCTCCGGCGCGCGTTCGCGGACCTCAGCACCGAAGCGTCTCGAAGCAAGCTGGCGGACATCTTCGAGAACGTGCGCCTCTCAATCGGCCCAACCCTTGACGGACTGAACAACCTATTTCAGGCGTTCTTGTCACTCGCTCAGGTCGGGTCCAGCTTCATGCCGAGCGGGGCGAACAGCTTCCTTGAGATGACCGAACGGTTCCGAAAGTGGGCTGAATCGCCTGAGGGGCAACAGAAGTTCAAGGACTTCCTCCGGGAATCTCTTCGTACTTTCAACCAGCTTTGGAACCTCGGGAAAAAGCTAGTCGGGCTGTTCCGGGTCATTTTCAGCGGGTCCGATGAGACTGGCGAAGGCTGGGTCGAGTCGATGGCGAACACCTTCGACCGCTGGACGAAGTTCCTTGAGTCGCCCGAAGGCCAGCAGAAGATGAAGGACTTCTGGGAAGACGTCGAGGACACCGTAAACGCCATCTCAACGGCCATCAGCTGGATTATCAAGCTCATCGACAAGGTCGAAACCTCGCCACTCGGCAGGCTGATGGATCTTGGCGACGAGGACAAATCGGCAGGGGAGAAGGCCGGCGGGGTCGGTAGCGCGATCTGGAACACGATGCCGATCGTCACTGGCGTTAAAGCAGCCGATTCCGTCGCAGAAGACACTATCGGGTTTAGCCCGCTGGAGCATTCGGTCTTCTCCCTGCCGGAGAAGTTCGGGCAAGTCCGGACCAAGGTTGGTGAAGTTGCTGGGGGCCTGAAAGAAGACCTGTCTCGCTTCGGCGTCGGGCTTGTCAGCTGGGCCACAACCACCGGCACTGACATAGGAAGCAAAATCGGTGGTGCGTTCACCGGCATCAGGGAAACAGCGGGCAACGTCGGTGATTGGTTCTCCAACAACCTGGTCCCAACCTTCGGCGGAGTGCTCGGCGGGTTTGTCACCAACATGGGGACCAAACTCACCGAAGGCGGCGGATTCTGGGGCGGATTCCAAGGAGCCGTTTCCGGTGTCATCGGGCAGATCATCGGTCCCGGCGTCCTCGGAAAGCTGCGCGAGAAGTTCGATGAACTCCCCGGATTTTTCAAAGCCATCGTCGCTGGTATCAGCGGCAACTGGGGTGCCCTCGCTGGCCACCTCACCGGCCCTGTTAACGCGGTGATCGGCATCCTGAACGGGTTCGGCGACATTTGGAACAAGGTCGCCGACAAACTCGGGTTGCCGAAATGGGACCCACTGCCTGAGATCGGGACACCCGCGCCGACGGGGCAACCACCTTCGGCGGGACCGGAAGGGCCTGCTCGGTCTGCGCGTTGGATGGGTGGCGCCATCGAGGGCGGTGTCCGCGGTCGTGACTCAGTGCCGATTATGGCGATGCCCGGCGAGCATGTGTGGACCACCGCTGAGGTAGCTGCCGCAGGCGGCCACCAGGCCATGTATCGGATGCGGCGATCTGTCCTCAAGACCGGTGGCCGTCAGTCATCTCCGGATGGGCCGGTCGGGAAATACGCTGACGGTGGCATCGTCTCCACCAGTGATCCGCTCGACCCGATCCAGCTGCACCTGTGGGACTTGGTCCGCGACGCCATCCCGGGAGCGATCCTCACCAGCGCGAAACGGTTCGCGGATGTCGGGTCAGGTTACGACCTGCACATGCAGGGCAAAGCCATCGACCTCGGTGGCCCCATGCAGGACATCGCCCGCTGGATTTACAACACCTACCCGCAGTCCGCGGAGCTGATTCACTGGCCGTTGAACGGTTGGCAGAACCTCGACGAAGGTGCCCCGTTTGACTTCGGGCCGGCGACGAACGCCCAGCACGCGGACCATGTGCATTGGGCTGCGAACGACTTCCTGACTCCGATGTCGGAGGAAGAACGCCAGGGATTCCTCGAGCGTGTGAAGTCGGGGTTGGGTGCGATCGTTTCGCGTGGCCGGTCGTCGTTCACGGATTTGTTGTCGCGACCGTTGATGGCTGCGGTGGATCGGGTTCCTGATTTCCCGCAGTTCGGTGAGTTCGGTCAGATCCCGAAGGCGTTTGCCCGGAAGATGGCGGACGCGATGGTGGCTATCGTCGCGGGCCGTTCCGGTTCGTCCGGTGGTAGTGGCCCGAATGCTGATTGGCGGCCCGGTGCGGGTGCTGAGCAGTGGCGGCAGATGATGATCGACGCCTACCGCAACCAGGGGTATGAGCCGACACCGGAGAAGATTGACGCGTGGGTGCGTCAGATCCACACGGAGTCGGGTGGCGACCCGAATATTGCGCAGCAGATCGTTGACGTCAACGGTACTGGTGAAGCTGCTGGTGTTGGTCTCGGCCAGATGATCCCGTCCACATGGGCGGCTTACCGTGACCCGGCGTTGCCGGATAATCGGCGTGATCCGTGGGCGATGACGAACGCGATGGTTCGTTACGGCGAGCGAAAATATGGTGATCGCCTGTTGGATGTGATCGGCCGCGGTCATGGTTATGACCAGGGCGGAATCCTCAAAGACAAGCATTGGGGGTTCAACCTCTCCGGTTTGCCTGAAGCAGTGTTGACGAACCCGCAGTGGAAGATGTTCGAACAGTTCATCAACCAGATGCCGGGGTTCAACAACCGGTTGCAGGCGATCCCGCAGCCCGGCAATGGTGGCACGAACGCTGACGGTACGCCGGGCACGTTCGGTGTGCCCACGAATCCGGGTGTGGATACGTGGGAGTCGTTGGGGCAGAAAACCCAGGACCGGTTCTCGTCGGCGTTGTCGACGGGTTTCGATGACATGCTCCAGTCGACGTTGTCGCCGTTCGGGATTCGTGATCCGCGCTCGTTCCCTGCGGTGCAGGCGGTCACCGAGTACGGGACGACGTTGGAGTCGTGGCATCAGGCGAAGGTCGCTGCCGCGCAGGCGCAGGCCGCGTTGGCGGGGTCGGGTTACCCGGATGCGGTGGTGACGTCACCGATGGGTGCAGCTGAGGCTGTCACACCAGGCGCTGGTGGTGTCACAAACAACGATAACTCGCGTGTCTTCAACATCTACGCGAACGATCCAGCGGATGGGTTGAGGCAGGCCCGCATGTTCGATGACCTGCATTCTTTGACTAAGACTGCGAGGAGTTAACCGGTTGATTCGGGAATCAGCCCGAGTCGACATATACGGTGTGAACGACGAACATTTCGTGATCAATGGTGCGGGTGCGTCGGAGAAGCTTTTTCTGGCAACAGACGTTAAAGGCATCTACGACGCTCCCGTCACTACGAAACGGAAAAGTTCGGCGTTCGAACGTGGGTCGACTTATCAGGGCAAGAAGTTTGAGCAACGCGATATAACGTTCGCAGTCAACATCAAGGGCGACAACCCGGAAGAGTGGGAAGAACTCGATTCCGCGTGGCGTAAGGCGTGGGATTTCGAACCTGACCCGTACGATCCGGCGTCGAAGTTGACGAAGATGTCGATCACGACACCGAGGTCGGGGACTCGGAGCCTGTATTTGGCGTTCGTGTCGAGCCCGGAGTTCGATTCGAAACACGACCCGCATATTACGGGGTCGTCGATTGTGCCGATGCAGGTGGCGGCGGATCAACCGTTCTGGTTCGAAGACAAGTACGAGACAGAACCGTACGACTATTTCGAGACCGGGTCGTCGGGGACGTCGACGGGGTTTGTGTCTATCGCCAACCCAACTGATCAACCGATGTTCTTGAAATGGGTGGTCACTCGCGGCAGGTGGGAACTACCCGATTTTCAGTGGGTGGGGAAGAAGTATCACCGGGTGCCGGGTGGGGAGTGGGCGAACCGCAGGATCACGCTCCCATTGTTGGGGGCGGTTGAGGGTGGTGCCCGCGTCAATCTGGAGCGCGGGAAACTCATGATCCGCGACTTCAACTCAACCAACCTTATCGGTCGCATGAATGGCATCTACTTCATTCACAAGGTGCCACCGTACACCCCCGAAACCGCAGTGCCAGTGAAAGTAGATGATGCACCGGCGGGTGGGGCTCGGGTGGAAGTGTATTGCCAACGCAGGTGGGGTCGCGCATGGGGATTGCAGTAAGAGGGCGGTGACGAATGGTTGATATCACGACACTGTCTTTGAAAGAGCAATGCGAAGCCATTTGGGCGGCCACCGAAGCCCAGGAAGAAGCGGATGCTCGAGCCCGCCGCGAACCACCACTGGTGCGGTTGTGGGACGGTGACTGGAACCTCGCAGGGATTGTCGAAACCGAATACACGGCCGAGTTCACGTGGATCGACAACGAGTCCGGTACCGGACTGATCGAGATCCCGTTGACCGACCCCCTTGCACGCTGGATTTGGCAGGTCAAGGATCGTGTCGAGTCCGGCGGCAAACGCAACGTGCATATCACCGTCGACAAGGACGGTGCACGGTGGTCGGGCCGGTTGCATGACCATTCTGTTGAAAAAAGAGAAGACGGCACCCGCGTATTAGTTGTGCGTTTCATGCACGACTATGAGACGTTGAAATACTATCTCGTCTGGTGTAACCCGTTCCTGCCGTCGATCGTGCAATTTCCGCGATTGTTTCTGCTGGCAGGGCCCAGTATTTGGTGCCTCAAAACCGCATTGTTTCTGAACATTATGCGGGAGCAGCAGAACCTTTGGCAGCTCCCGGATGACCCTATGTCGCAAACGGGCGGCGGCCCCGGAATGTCAAATTGGAGTGTGGTTGTCAAACCGACCACTTTCATGCAAGACATGATGGCCGGAACATTATGGTCGGTGCCGACCAGCCGGTTCAAATACTGGCATGACATGGCGAAAGACATCCTGGAAGACTCCGAACTCTCGGTTCGTGTCCGACGGTTCATCGCCACCGACGACGACCAACCGATCCCCGGTGAAACACTCCGCAACGGCACCCTTGTTGTCGATATTGTCGACCAGTCCGGGTATTACACCGACACCAGCAACGGCGGTAATCCGTTCACTGGTTTGGCGCGCACGTTCGCTAAGTTCACCGAAGATTTCATCGACACTGTTCAAGAGCCGATTGTGGACCCGGTTGTCCCGGATTCGTACAAGATACCTGGGCAACGGTTGACCGAGAAAACGTGCCCGTACGTCGTCTATTTGGATGGCGACGAAACCGGCATCGAGTCGGGTCGGTTCATTTACACACCGGCTACTGCGGTGCAGATTGTTGTGGGCGGGCATTCGATGCCGTTCGTCAACGAACTCATTTCCGCAGGAATTCAAACTGTGGGCGATCTGATCGCCATGATGATCGGTGTTCCACCGGTTGGTGGCGCTGTCGACGCTGTTCTGCGTCCCCTTTACTGGGATGTGCTGTTGGCGTGGATGAACATCAAATCCAACGCTCGCGCATCGAATGCGGGATGGTCCCGATACTGGGAATACTTCGCTGACGGAGCGGACCGCGCATACACGTTGGAAGCGTTGATGGCGATCCGTGCAGGATTCCACAACACCCGCTCCTGGTTCTCGCACGAACTGGTGGTCCGTGATGGTGCGCCATGGTTTATCGGCGACAACGGTAAAGGCCACTACTTTATCGGTGACCGTATCGGCGCCCAGCATGTCGGGGATTTCACGGGCAACGATTTCGGCGGCGATTTCACAATCTACGTCGACCGTGTCCGCGAACTCACCCTCGCATGGGATCGAGAGTCTATGCCCGAGTGGCGGCCGGTGATCGGCGAGGCCGAGAAGAACAAGGACCGTGGGGCGCGGGCGTTGTCGTTCATTTCTGGTATCGCGGCAGCGGTTCAACAGTTGATGGTCCACTAGGAGTTGATCAAATATGAGTGACGTGGTGGACCTGTCGAAGGTCGATACGAGCTCGTGGTTGCCGGAGGGCGAGTTCCCGACACAGGGACGGTGCAACCCGAATTGTCCCGAGGAAGCGTTCTTGTGGATGTATTCGGGTTTGCCGGGCATGAACGGTGCCCCACTCCCGTTCCCGATCGAGTATTTGCGGATGGTGTCTCGCCGTCAATGGGATTGTGGGGCACGCCCACCGGGGGCGGTGATCCCTCCCGAACAGAAGGTGAAGTATCAGCGTCCGCAGAACACGGACCCGCATTGGTTGACGTCGCCGGGTGTGTGGGTGGATGTGAACGATCCGGAGCGGGAACACTTCGATATCAAGGAGTTCGTTCAGTCGTTGCCGCAGGACGCGAAACGGCAGTTGGCGGAGAACCTTGGGTTTGATCCTGTGGCTGCGGTGCCGTCGGATGACGACATTGTGGAGGGGTATAGCACGCCACGCTATGGGCGGCCGTCTAGTGATGGTGCGTCGGTGAGTAACGATCCGTTGCCGTTCGACCCGGTGTTGCGGACGGTGACCGAGGTTGTGGCGTATCTGCGTGACGCCGATCCGGAGGAGCGGGAGCGGGTGTTGGTGATCGAGAAGAACCTCGGCAATGCACGGCGCGGCATTTTGAAACGTTTCCCTGAGGCGGCAGACCTATGAGGTTGATTGATCACGCCGCGGGGCGTGTGGGCGCGGACGCAGCCAGGGCTGCTGGGTTCGATGGCGCTATCCGGTATTTGGCGAACAGTCCTGATCGTGGCCTGCCGAACAAGATCCTGTTGCCTGAGGAGGCGGCACGGTATCTCGAGTTGGGGATGCCGTTGGTGTCGAACTGGCAGCGCGGGAAGCATGCGACGGCGGATTGGCGTCGCGGTTTCGCTGGCGGGGTGGAGGATGCGCAGGCTGCGCAAGCCCATCATGCGGCGTGTGGTGGCCCGGATCATGCGCCGATCTATTTCAGTGTCGATGAGGACGTGAACCTTTCGACGTGGAACAGCCTGGTTTTGCCGTATCTGAATGGGGCTGCGTCGGTGATTGGCCGGCATCGGGTTGGCGTGTATGGCGGTCAGCGTTCGATGTGGTGGGCCGATGAGGACGGGTTCCCGTTCAGGTGGCAGACGAAATCCTGGTCGCGTTACGACGCGCAGGGCCGTTGGAATTCGAGTCTGCCGGTGCAGTGGGTTCCGGGGTGTCAGTTGCGGCAGGAACGTGTCGACGAGGACCGGATCAACGGTATCGGTATCGACGTCAACACCGTGTGGGCCACCGATTTTGGGCAGTGGCAGTACGACCGCAGCCCTGTAGGGCAGGAGAGGCCCGTGTCTATCAAACCTAATCCGGGTCATCGTGGTGATCCGTTGTTTCTGCCTGATGTGTTGCGGGCGTTCGGACTGAAGGTGTGGGAGGACCCGGGTTGGCGTACGCGCGGCCATGGGGATTTCAACCAGATTCAGGGCGTTATCGCTCACCATACTGCGGGCGGCGGTAGTAACGACTGGTTGGTCGTTCGTGACGGCCGTACCGGGTTGGCTGGACCGTTGTCGCAGTTGGTACTTGAGAAGGACGGCACCTACCGGGTGGTGGCTGCTGGTGTGGCTTGGCATGCCGGTTCGGGGTCGTGGCGGAATTGGCCGAAGAACAACGCGAACTGGACGACTATCGGTATCGAGGCGGTGTCTAAGGGAACTCCTCCGTATGACTGGACTGCCGCGCAGTTGGATGCGTATGTGCGTGGGGTTGGTGCGATTCTCTGGTATTTGGGGTTGGACGCTAACAGTGTCGCGGCGCATCGTGAGTATTCGAGCGAGGGCAAGATCGACCCGGCTGGTATCGACATGGGTTGGTTCCGGTCTGAGGTTCAGAAGATTATCGATGCCGGGCCTTCCGGCGATAGCGAGGAGGCCGAACTGATGGCTATTCGTTTCAAGAACTATAAGGGCACCGAGGTTGATATTCAGACGGTGCTGTTTTACATGGATAAGCATGTGAACGAGATCCGTGAGCAGTTGGGTGGGCCGAAGCCTTTCACGGGTTGGCCGCAGTTGGGCGACAAGACTGTTGTTGATTCGCTGGCTGATGCTCACAACAAGATCGATGCGTTGACGGCGTGTGTTCAGGCGCTGGTGGACTTGCATAGCAAGCCCTGACCCTTTTCTCCTCCCTCTCTTACTGTATTCGAGGTTTTCTGATGGCTTCTTTTGATTCTGTCCGCGATGTTACTGCGGATGTGCGTGGCCGTATTTATGCGACGCTCGGTTCGGTTCAGGTTCTCCTGGTCACTCTCGGCCTTTTGAATGATGCTGATGCCGCGTTGTGGGCCGGTGCTGTAGCTGCGGTCGTTGGTTTCGGTTTGGCGGGCGTCAATTCGACGTCGACGTGGCGGACCTGGCTTTACGGTGTGCTGGGTGCTGCGCAGCCGCTCCTGGTTGCGTACAGCGTTGTGAATGATGCGCAGGCGTCGGCTGTGGCCGCGGTTGTGTCTGCGGCACTCGGTTTGGGTGTTGCTGCCGCTAAAACCCCTCACATCGAGTGATGGCGCGGGCAGACATCGCCCGCAGGTGGTCTCGGATTGTGAAGCTTCGGGTCAGTTTGATCTGGCCCGAGGTGGTCGCTATCCAGGCTTGTGTGCTGGTTGCGGCCATGCTGCGGGGGGTTGACTATTTGACTCGCCCGTTGGGGTCGTCGCGTGGCCTGTCGGTGATTGAGCAGGCGATGCCGATCACGGTGTGGGGCTGGTTTTTCCTGGTCGGTGGCGCGGTCGGTTTGCTTGGTTTGGTGTCGGATCGGTGGCCGCTGTCCGCGTTGGGTCATGCGTGTTTGGCGTGCGTGTATTCGGGGTTTGCGGTGGGCGCGTTCATTGAGGTGTTTTCGCGGTCTCCGATTGAGGGGTGGCGCACTCCTGCGGATTGGGTGTTGGTGTTCGCGGTGATTCATTGGGGGTTCGCGGACGCGGCGTTGGATGTGTGGCGGGAGAGGCGGCGAGGTGGGTGATTTCACGCAGGCGTTGGAGAATGCGCCTGAGTGGCTGGTGCTCGTTGTCGTTCTTGTTGTTGCGTTCAATTTCATTGGCAGGGTTTTAGCTGAGGCGTCTGAGTCGTGGGCGCGTGTGTTGGGTCCTTTGGGTCGGCGGTGGCGTGCTCGTGGTTTGCGTAGGCAGCGTGAGCGGGCTGAGTTGGCGGAGGATCGTAGTCGCGATTTGGATGATTTGCGCCGTCAGAACGACTATTTGGCGTGTCAGTTGAATTCGTGCCGTGCTGAGCATGAGCCTAAAGATCATTTTATCGAGTATGACGCGCGTTGGCATCGTGAGGTGAGTTTGCGCGCGATTGAGGCGGGTTGTGAAGTTCCCGCGCATTTGTCGTTCCTCCAGTGGCGGCAACAGAACAGCTAAAAGGAATGGGGGTGATTCCTGGTGACTGCCCCTAATCAGCCTACTCCTGATGGCGCTATCCCTGTTGGTGGGTTTCGTTCGTTTCAGTTGATGACTGAGAATGACGCGAAGTCGGCTATGAAGGGCGGCGTTCTGGGGTCGTTCGGTAACGCCCAGAACACGCACAACGATCAGGTTAAGACCCCAATCGGGGAGCGTCCGAAATTCACGCAAACACCGATCAACATGTCTCTTTGGGGAACGATGAACCCGAAAGAGCACAGCACCGTTCCGCGCTCGTTGTTGATCAGCGGAACAGCCTCCGGGACCGCGACAGGCGGTTCTGGAGACAATTCGCACTCGCACAGCCTGAACCGCATCCCTGACTATCAGCCAGACGGCAACAATATCGACGAAGGCGAATGCGGATTCATCCGGCTAACGCGTGACGCGAAACTCAAGTATGTGGGGTTGGCTACAGGAGACTCGAACAACTGGTTCGGTATTCAAGCAGCCTTTATTGGCGTGTATTCGGTGAACCAGGACACGGGTCTGCTTACCCTGCTGACCCCGACTCTGGCCGCTTCTGACATCAAAGGCCAGATTCTGACGAGCAATACCGAGTTCGCGTTCGATATGGGTGTCACGATCGACGGCAAGCAGGACGACGTTTATGCGGTGATCACCTTGCAGGACACGACGCTCGTGCAAACAACGGGGGCTCTGATGTGCGCCCGGGTTACGAAGACTGGTCGCTGGAATGGCAACCAGCACCCGCCGTTTCAGTACTGCTACACGGATGTGACCAGTGGGGACAGGCTTCCTTCCTCAATCCCCGCCGCTAATCAGTATTGGAACAACAACCCGATGACGGTGCCGTTCTATTTTCTTCGGGAGGAATGATGGCGCGCCTGAATTGGGAGGGCGCTACCCCTCCGTTGCAACACCCTGAAGACCCGCTGAGATTCGTGAAGGACTTCCTGTACGGAGTCGTGTTGGACAAGCTCGGCATATGTCGATTCACCAGGTTTGATGCGCAACCAGACGACGTGAAATACGTGTACAACAAGGTCGTTCCAGCCTTGGTGCAGGCGATCCTGGCTGATGACCCCGACTTCAACCCGGACAATGACTGGATCACGGGGAAACGTCCTCCCACTGTCGCAGTCGGCACTGGCGCGGTCCGCTGGTTCGTGGAGATACAAGAGTCCGCCAAAGCGATTTTCGAGATGTCCCCGGACGCGAAAGCGTCGGCCTTGTTCGAGCGCATGTACGCAGCGAGCCCCCGCGCGGGATGTTTCCTGGACGATTTGCGTGTCGCATTGATGAAGGGCGACCCGGACTGGCGCGGACCCTACGTGCAAGAAAACCGAGGACTGCCACATGACAATCGGTAACACACCACTGCTCGAAACGATGGTTCTCGTGCCAGGGCAGGATTTCGTGCACGAAATCCGGATGCCCATTGGTGAATCAGTCCCGATGGGCACTACCTGCGAACTGACCATCTACGACATCCATGACGAAGTCTTAGAGAACTGGAATGCGGACGTGACCTCTAACGCGGTGTCGTGGAACGTCGCATCCGAGGTGTCGGACACGATCAACCTGCCCGCGAAATTCCGTATCTATGTCCACTATTCGGACGGTAAAGACTTCTGCTGGTACGCGGGATACGTCACCCGCGCCTGACTTTCTCTTCCTCCCTTTTCTTTTCGACCCGATTCGTCGGTGTATTTGAGGTGCACTCATGGCCATTGCTGTTGGTACAACCCGCCAGGTCCTGGCGGACGCGTATAAGAATCTTGCTGGCAGCGCCCAAGTCTGGGTGAGTCTGCACACCGGCGACCCCGGTACCACCGGCACCAGCGAAGCGTCCGGCGGCGGTTATGCGCGTGTGCAGGGCACTTGGACGTCTGGAACTGGCGGCGCACTCACTATGGGGGAGCTGACGTTCACGGCCCCAGCGGGTGCGTACAGCTATGTCGGACTGTGGTCGGCATCCAGCAGCGGCACCTTCTATGACAAAGCCTCCCTGTCTCCGACGATCACGCTCGGCGGTACCGGTCCGATCAAGGTCACGCCCGCGTTCGCAGTCAGCTAACGAGAGGCCGTCATGTCGTTGCCGCACGGAACATTGTGGCGGGCAGTTCTCCCTGACGGCGGTCGATCCACACGGGAACTCCCTGCCGGTACCCGCGGACGTCTCCCCGCGTCAGCATTGCATCACCCGCCGCCGATTATCCCATTCACTGCCGAAGGAATTCTGACGGCAGTTGCTGCTCCGGCGGCGACTGCCCTGTTTACTGCTGAAGGCTTGTTGTCGGCGCTGGGCGTTCCTGTCGCGACGGCGGGGTTCAGCGGCGAAGGCAACTTGACGGCCCCGCAGAACGAAGCGGACGCGTTGTTTGAGGCCGTGGGTGCATTGACCGCGTCAGCGATTCCGGCCGCTACCGCCCTGTTCTCGACGACGGGCCTATTCGCAACTGCAGGAGCTGCGCAAGCGACGGCAGCTTTCTCCGCGACCGGCTCACTGTCCGCCAGCGGCTATCCGACCGCGACCGCTGACTTCTCTGGTGGTGGTGCATTGTCCGCCGCCGCGACAGTGTTCACCCCAACTGGGATGACGAAGAATGGGACGCAACCGTGGGGCGGCCAATCCTACGTCCCGGTCACCGGGTGGGTAGCAAACACCGGAGCGTATCCGGGGTCATCCGTGGTTTCCGACAAGCTCGTGGTTGAGGGCTCCAAAACCGGTGCCACGATTTCCGCTCAGGTTGCGTTCTCCGGGGGCTCTTTCTCGCTTGGCCACACGATCCGACTCGTCGACCAGAACAACACGGTCATCGGGTCACCAGGCGCGACGGTGACCGGCCAATCCGGCACTTGCACCGTCACCGCTGCTGATGTGGATCTCGCTGCCATCACCCACGTCGGGGTGCAGATGCTCCTGACGTTCAGCTCTGGCGGCGGCACGGTGACGGCGGGCGCTAACACATTCCTGACCATCACCTAACTCCAAATTTGGAGGGCCTACGTGTCCACGCCTTTGTTTCCCCCTCCACCAACACATTTGCTGCCGTTCTCGTGGCGGTCCGACCTCGTAGTCGACTTCGAAAACGTCGACCCCGACAGTCCCGACCCGGAAAACCCCACACCCCTCGACTACGAAGACGGCGTCACCGGATACCTCGACCTACGCACCAACCCTGTGCAAAGGTTCCCCGCAGTCATCACAGGTGCACACGCGGTCGTGCGCATCGAATCCGAGATAGCGGACACCATCGGCGACAACAAACAATGGGTGTTCCTGCTCAGCTATCCGGGCACGCCGACGACTGAGGTTGCGGTAGCGAACGGTACAACGAAACGGTACGACGGGAAACCGGTCACCTGATGGCAGTCACAATCCGGGTCACCGCGAAAACCGCGCGCGTACAAACCCAACCCGTCCACCCCATACACATCACCCCAACCGACGGGGCGCGTGTCGTTGTCGTCCCGAAACCAGGACCACCCGGCGAACCCGGCGCGGACGGGCATGTCGCGCCCGAAGACCTCGAACAGATCGTCGACGACGTTCTCGACGACCTCACACCACCAGTGAGCCTCGTCCTCCTATTCGAAAATGGCCTCGCCTGAAGGGCTTTGAATGTCTCTCGTAACACAAGTCAGTGACCTCGCCACCCGCACAGGCACCGAAATCAAAACGGTACGCACCGAAGTCGCCGCCACGACCGGCAACCTGGCATCGCTATCGACCACCACCAAAGACAACTTGGTCGCTGCGATCAACGAAGTCCTCTCCGCAGTCGGGTCTGGTGGCAGCATCGACGCCGACTCCATCACCGACGCCACCACCATCGGCAAAGCACTGATCCGGGCCGCCAACGAAGCAGCCGCACGATCGGCGATCGGTGCCGGCACCTCCAACCTCGCACTCGGCACCACTGCAGGCACCGCGAAAGCGGGCGACTACCAGCCCACCGCAGCGAACATCAGCGATTCGACGTCGACCGGTCGCGCGCTGCTCACCGCAGCATCCGCGACAGCCGCCCGCGGCACACTCGACGTGTACTCCGAAGCTGAAGCCGATGCCGCGATCACCGCGGCAGTCAACAGCCTCATCGACGCCGCACCAGGCACACTCGACACACTCAACGAACTCGCCGCCGCGCTCGGTAACGACCCGAACTTCGCGACCACCGTGTCGACGGCGCTCGGGAACCGTGTCCGCGTCGACACCGCCGCTCAGGGGTTGAACAGCACGCAGCAGGGGAACGCGCGCACCAACATCGGTGCCGCATCCGCCGCTGATGTTGGTGACACGTCGAGCGACTTCGTTGCTGTCTTCGAAAGCGCCTTGACCTGATGCCCCTGGCGGACAACGTAGCGGCGGGTTTCCTGCGAGTCGCCGAAGAAATCAACACCCGAGCACCCCAGCCGCCGCTGCGGACACTCACACTCCCCTATTCCAACGGCGGCCCAGGCGGCAGCGTAGCCAACGACATCGCCTCTGCTACCGCAGGCAGTTACCGGTTCGTAGTGAAACTCCCAGTCACCGCCAACCGGTGGCGCATCCGCATCCGGAACCGGAACCTCGCATGGGACTCACGACCCAACGCCACACTCAAAGCGCTCATCGTCGGACTCCACGACCGCGCCCTCACAGGGACGGGCGCCGAAACCGGTTCGTTCGCCAACAACGCCGCAACCACGATCGTCAACACGGACCAAACCATTCCCGGCGACGGAAGCTGGTACACCTCCCCATGGGTTGACACTCCCGGTGACGTGTTCGAGAAGAACGTCGAATACCTGGTCGGGATCGGCTACACGTTCGCATCGTCGGCAGCTGTAAGAACGAGTTGCGGCCGCGCCTGGCACTGGACGGACAGCACGTCAGCAACCAACCCGGCAATCGCCGGGTCCGGTGCGACCGCGCGATTCATCCCGTTCGACTGGGTCATCGAGTACGAAACAACAACCCGCAACAAGATCACGCTGGTAATCGGAGACTCGATCAGCGAAGGCATCACTGGCGGCCCCTCAGCGTTGGAACCGACCAGCCTGCACCTCGCGCCGTTTAATCAGTGGGCAGCACGAACCAACAGGTGTATCGTCAATCTTTCCATCGCAGGTATCACCCTGATGGGTATGGCAGCAACAACATCGAGTTCGGCGTTCATCTTCGAACGGCAGGGAGACTTGTCGACCATCCCGTTTGATGAAGTGATCATCTCGGGCGGCAGCAACGATATTTTCCCCGGCGGCCGGTCCGTCGCGAATCTACAAACGGACATCGACACGATCCGCAGCAAACTCGCTGGCTATGGGATCAACGCACCCGTCTATATGGCGACCATCTTGGCGCGCGGCACAACCAGCAACAGCGTCCGGTTGAACTACCACGACTGGCTCGCGTCGAGGCCGCCGTTTGTATCGGACATCATCGACTTTGATGGGGCGCTCCGCGGTATCAGCGCGACAGCGATCATGCCGCAGTACACATCAGACAGCATCCATCCATCTCGAATGGGTTGCGCCGTGATGGCAGACAAACTGGCAACAGTTCTGCCGTAGGAGGATAGATATGTCGACCCTGAACCGATTCGATATCGTTCCAAGTCCAGATTGGTCAGCTATCCCAGCTGGCGGACAGAGGCTGGTTTGGGCATGCCCTGATGGCGATATGATCGCCACCTTTTGGCATGCTCAGGCAGAGACGAATCACAGCACGAGCGGGTGGGTTCTGATCCGAACCGATGATCTGCCATTCGAAAGTGACGTGATCGGTGGGCCGCCGCCTTACCGTGGTCACGTGGCCGGGCTGGATGGAGCTGTTCCATTCATCAACGATGCCGTGTTCCTGTGGGTCTTTGAGGTCCCGGAATACGGCCTAACAGTCGGCAATCCGCCCCCGATCGCTGTCGAGGGCGAGGCGCCAACCTTCACCCTGTACCCTAAGAACGAAGACGTCACCCCGCCTGAGTGACCGCTTGCCGTAGAGAACCGCCCCCAACCTTTTGTGGTTGGGGGCGGCTTTCGCTGTATCTACAAGTTTTGGTTCGGGTTGGGGTACAGGACGTCTGTCCATTGGGTGCCATCATGCCAGCGGATCACGCCTTGCGGATCGTGATACCAGCCCGCAGGCGGGCCTTGCGGAGCGGGTGCCGTTCCCGTGTCTCCCATGCGGTAGATGAGCTGGATGGTGATGTAGGCGAATGCCACAAACGCCAGCCCGGCCAGAGCCATGATGTACGCGATGCCTGGCCACTCGCTGTACAACCCGTATCCCACCACAGACAGGGTTGCGACTACAGCGATCAGCCCCTCGTTGAGGCGGCGGGTCCGCGCTTTCTGTTCTGCCGTAACCGAGATTGGTGTCCGCTTGGTTCTGGAAACGATGCCGGTACGGGAGACGTTTGCGTTCCAGTCCGGGTCGGCGTTCTTCGACTGTGGGTCTGGGATGTTCATCGCGTAGCCGGTGGTGTCGGGGCGGTGCTGGCAGTCCAGTTGTTTCCGTCGTGCCAGCGGGTGATGCCATGCGGGTCGACGTACCAGCCGGGCTGGATCGCAGTAATTGGCTGCGGCATCACCTGGTATGTGGGCCGTTCAGCCCCAACCTGATAGATAGCCCGAAACAGCAGGAACCCTCCTCCAAGGAGCAATGCTACGAACGCCAGGACGATGACGCCGAATAAGCCTGCTCCTTGCATGAGGTAGAAGGCAAGGGCGAATAGTAGTCCGGCGCATATGCCGACAGAGAGGTTGGCTTGCTTGCGGCGGTTCGCGATCCGCAGTTGCTCGGGGTTCGCAGTTGTTGGGCGGACTGGCCGTATGGGTGGTGTCGGCAGTGGCCGTGGAGGCGGGTAGTTGGGAGTCACGGTCGTTTCCTTGGTTCGTGGTTACTCACTGGATCGTCGGGTGGAGCACCGTGTTACGCCGTGATCTTCGCGAGGAACGGGTTTGGGTACATGGTATGCCGGGTCTGGGGTGGGGTTGCGTGTTTGGGTGACTGTGTGGCTAACTCCCGGTAGTATTCGCACATGTGTTCGATTGACGCTGGCGGGGAGGGAGACCACACCATGCACGACACAGCCCCAGGGTCACCGCCGATCCGGATAGCGCACATCGCAGCAAACGAACAAGAACTCCTCGCCACGATGGGCGTCACCGTCCAACCGCCGTCCGGTCGACTCATGTATTGGATCGACGCAACCTGGCAATGGTGGCGCGAAGTCGGATTCGTTGTCGTGTCGACGACGGGGATCGAGGTGTGGCCGCATTCGGGGGCGAGCGAGGCCGACATGGAGGTGCTGCGCGGGGCGGCGTGTGAAGCGTTCTGCACGCCGCCGTCGGCCGCGGATCATTGGGTGCGTGTGGGGGCGCGGTGGGAGTGCTCGATCTGGGTGCCGGCGGATCGCTGACATCTATCGCACTGTATCGCCTGTGTTTGAGCATTGTGGGTTCACCTCCTTCGGGTAGGTCTGTGCGGGTTCGATGCCCATGTTTGCTGGTTGTTGCCGACTGCATCGGAGATCGCTACAGTGTAGACGTACAATACAGTAGAAGCAGATCGAGGTGGAATGATGGCTGAACAGCCGCGCCCCCTGTGGGACATCAACGAGTTGGCCGACTATCTGGGGGTGTCCGTGAAAACGGTCCGCCACTGGCGGCAATCCGGTGGCGGACCGCCCGCTGCCCGGATCGGGAAGCACCTGCGTTGGCAGCCCGCGGCTGTCGAAGCGTGGGTTGCTGCCGCTCACCAGTCCGAGGCGGCGTAGTCGTGTCGCATATCGAGGACCTGTGGTTCAAAGAAGTCCCCGACCCCGACCGGCCAGGGAAGACGATGCGTGTCCCGAAACCCGATCACGGGAAAGGGATGCGGTACAAGGTGCGGTGGACGCCACCCGGGGAGAAGGAGAAGTCGAAGTCGTTCCCCGATAAGCAGAAGTCTGCGGCGTCGGCGTTCAAAACCAGTATCGACAATTCGATGTTGGAGCGCCGCTATGTGGACCCGAAGATCGGGAAGACCCCGTTCAAGACGGTCGCCTATGAGTGGTTGAAGGGGACGTCACCGGACCCGCAGTCTCGGCACACGTATACGCGGCAGATGGAGTTGCATCTGTTCCCGTTCTTCGAGGGCATGTCGATCGAGCGTGCCGCGTCAGCAAGCGCGGTCCGGGATTGGGGGGAATGGTTGGGTGGTCGTGGTCTCGAGGTCGGATATCACGTGGTGCTGTATCAGCAGGTGTCGAGCATTTTGCGGTTCGCGGTGTCGGCACGGTATGTGTCGGAGAATCCGTTCGAGGCACGCGCGGTGAATCGTCCGAAGGTGCCCCGGAAGCTGGTGGTGCCGTGGGATCGGGAGAAGGTGGATGCGATTTATGCAGCGCTGCCGGACCGCTACAAGATCGTGATCCCGCTCGGTATCGGGCTGGGTTTACGGCAGGGTGAGATTCTCGGTTTGGATGTGGTGGCGGATTTGAATCGCCGCGACCGCGTGTTGCATGTGCGGCGGCAGTTGAGACGGTTGCCGTCGCAGGAGTTGGTGTTCCGGTTGCCGAAGGGCAACAAGACGCGGCGGGTGCCTGTGTCGGATTGGGTGTTGAAGCAGATCGACGCCCATGTTGAGCGGTTTCCTGCGCAGGCGGTGGCGTTGCCGTGGCGTGTTCCTTCGGGGCGGGTGGAGGTGGTGGATGTGTTGGTGTCTCGCCCGGATCGGAAGTATTGGTATGGGGAGTTGTTCAATGCGACGGTGTGGAAGGGTGCGTTCCGGGAGGCGGGGTTGGTTCGGCGGCCTCGGGAGGATGGGATGCATCAGTTGCGGCATTTCTATGCGTCGACTCAGTTGGCGGGTGGGGTGTCGGTGCGGGAGTTGGCGGACTATCTGGGGCATGCCGATGCTTCGTTGACGTTGAACACCTACACTCACTTGATCCCGTCGTCGCATGGCCGGTCGAGGTTGGCTGTGGATGAGGCGTTCGCTGATTTCGATCCGGATACGGCCCAGGGGCGGCCTGACGGTTCGGGTGATGGCGCGGCGGATGAGGCGGCGGGGGGTGTCGGGATCGTGGATTTGGACGAGTGAGGCCGTTGACCTGCATGTTTGGGGTGTGAGTGTGTGGGTTGGTGGCGTGAGATGGGTAGGGTAGCGGTATGGCTGAGTTCATTTATCAGATGAATTTGGCCATAAAGTCCCAGGTCGCTTGTTGGTGACCTTTTCCGGCGACCTGGGATTTTCCTACCTAGTGTTACCGATTGATACCTACCGGAACCGGCCCTGTGACGGCCTGGACACGGCCCCTCGGGGCTACCATACCCCCCTACCGTATGATCGGACTGGCTGTTGCCCCCAGAACTGGGGGCGGTGCCAGCAGGCAATGCAGCAAACCCGAAATGGGACCAAAGACCCTTGCGGGGCAACACAACCCGTACCAACCGGTAACCGCAGGCACAAGCAAGAATCAGCCCAGGATTTAGCCGCAAAAACCTAGGACAAAAGCCGACAATCCGCTACAGTCTTCAATTAGAGCGCCGCCCCGCGACAACCGAGCAAACCCCGGCCAGGCAGCGGCAAACCCAATTAGGGAACCCCAGCGCGTAACACAACACCCGCCACACCGATAGGTAAACGGGGACATACGAGCCGCGCCGAACG